>Ga0070735_10000197_pt1 | contig 73366 bp, 63 predicted proteins | sample Coa_R1_FD_66443 | JGI IMG/M metagenome (GOLD analysis project Ga0070735, IMG submission 66443) | Surface soil microbial communities from Centralia Pennsylvania, which are recovering from an underground coalmine fire - Coalmine... | ecosystem: Environmental > Terrestrial > Soil > Unclassified ...
CTGAAGCTCCTCGAAGAGAAGCGGGGAACGCAGAGGAAGTTTGAGTACATCGGCAGCGGGCGCGTCCTGCTGCATTACGAATTGCCCCTCAATGAGATTGTGCTGGATTTCTACGACCGGCTGAAGTCGGCGTCGCGCGGATATGCGTCGCTCGATTATCACCTCGCCGGGCACCGTGTTTCACCGATGGTGAAGCTCGACGTGCTGGTGGCGGGCGATCCGGTGGATGCGCTATCGATGATCGTGCACCGCGATTTCGCTTACGATCGTGGGAAGGACTTGATCGACCGGCTTCGGAAGCTGATTCCGCGGCAGATGTTCGAGGTCGCGCTGCAGGCGGCGATCGGAAACAAGGTGATTGCGCGTGAGAACATTCCCGCCATGCGCAAGAACGTGCTTGCAAAGTGCTATGGCGGCGATATTTCGCGCAAGCGGAAGCTGTTGGAAAAGCAGAAGGAAGGCAAGCGGCGGATGAAGCGTGTGGGTCGCGTGGAGATTCCGCAGGAGGCTTTCCTGGCGGTGCTGAAGGTCGGGCCGGAGAGCGATTAACGCCTTACGCCGCAAGGCATCGTTCGCCAGGGCGGAAATTCACCCTCGATTTTCACTGGCCTCCAAAGGCAGGAAAGCCTCGCAATCCAGTGCGGGATGCAGAGAATCGGAAGCTGGGTAAAACCTCTCTATTGGATGTTCAGGCTTTCCGCGCCGATAATCCGCTTGCTGGTGTGCTCCTGAATAAACACAACGGCCTTGACATTCTCTCGCTTCCACTCGTTCGGGAATTTGAGAGTGGGCTGAAGACCGATGCTGTCCTGTTTGCCGGGATCCATTTGGCCGATGACGCCGAAGCTTCGCACCACCGAGGCATGGCGCAACCGATGCCCTGCATTCTCACCGCGCGGAACGTCTGAGGAGAGGTTGTCCTCTGTCATGGCGAGATAGATGTCGAGTTGTTGACCGCCCTTTTTGCCGTTGATCCGGATCGGCGGCAGATCGGAAATGTTTACGGCGAGGTCGGTCAACTCGTTGTTTTTCCGGTTTGGCAGCAGGTGCAGGCGCACGGTGGCCATTGGCTCCAAGGCTGCTCGCTGAATTTCAGAGGTCGCGCGTCCTCCGGAATTTCCGACGAATTCCACCCGTCCGTTGATGATCATTTGGGGTGTGTAGACGCTATCGACTTTAAATGCGGCGGCGTATTCATTCTGGCGGGCGCTGTAGAGAGCTGACGAGAAGGGGTCGGTCCAGCCGAGGTGGTTCCAGTAATCGACGTGCTCCTCGAGCGCGATCACACGGGCGTTAGAGATGTTCTGGTTGTGTTGCAGGCGCGCGAGGAGGTCGTCGGCGGGCGGACAGCTCGAGCAACCCTCGCTGGTAAAGAGTTCAACGATAACAGGCGATCGAGTATCGCCGGAACCTGCCCATAATAATGGGACAAAACACAGATACAGCGAGAACTTTTTCATGCGACCTCGTTCCCAGACTACCAGTGTTTGACGGAGTGTTGGGTGCAGGCGTGCAGGTTAGTTGCCCTTCGCGCGATTAAACTCGGCCCAGTTGGAGGCAACGCGAGCTGACTGTCGCGTTGCCGACATATCGAGAAACCTCTGGTGATCTGTTTTGTATGCGGATTCGAGGAGCGGGGCGGCTTCGGCGGTTTGCCCCTGTTTCCAGAGCGTCCAACCCAGGGCCGCCTGCACCCGCGCAGTGAGGGGATGGTCGGGAGGCAGGGTGGAGCGACAGATTTCCAATGCCTCCTGGGCCAGGACCTGCGCCTGCGACCAATGGCCCTCGGCGGCCTCGATCTCCGAAAGAACAACGTGGGATTCGGACAATAAGGGGCTGGAATGGCCTAACGATAACTGGAACATCTTGTCGGCGCGATCCGCTTCCATGCCGGCGGCCGCGTAATCGGCTCGTGCGGCGTCCGCTTCGGCGAGGCTCAACCAACTCTCGGCAATACGGAGGTTTCCCGGCGGCAGTGTCTTCTGACGCGCAGCCAGGACTTCATCAAACAGTTTTCGGGCTTTGGCGGGGTCTCCAGTTTCGAAAGTGTCTTTGCCGAGCACCTGCTTCGCGGCCATGGGATCGGGAATCTGTTTTGCGACTTGCGCGGACTCCGCTGATTTTCCGGCGGCATTCAGGACCCGGGCCAGGGTGAGGGCATCCTGGGCGTTTCGTGCCGCTTGCTCGGCTTCGTCGAAGCGTCCCAGTCCCGCCAGCGCCAAGGCGAGATTTGGGCCGCCGTGCGTGCGGGCCAACGCCTCAGCTTTTGCGTATTTGCCTTCCTGCAGGTAGACGGATTCCAGATTGGCCGCTGTGCTCAGGGTTTCGGCTTCCAAGAGCTTCCCTTCTTCGGCAAGCAGCGAGCCCAGGGCGGCGAGCGTCGAGGCGTTGCGTTGGACGCGGAGGGCGTCGCGATAGAGTTTCTCGGCGTCGCTCCAGTGAGTCTGGCGGACGTGGTTAGCGGCTAACAACGATAGGCTAGTGGCGAGATCGGCGTCTTCGCGGTGCAGGGTATTACGCCGCAGATCGACAGCCTCAGTCAGCAGCCGGTTTGCCTCGTCCAGCGCGCCGAGCCGCGTGTAGATGCCTCCGACGGTGTCTAGCAGATAAGCGCGGGCGTCCGGGGAGTCCTTTAGAGAGGCTTCGATGCGCGGGAGATTGCGATCGAGAATCTCGCGCGCGTGCGGGTCGTCAGGATCAAAAACGCCGGCGAGGAAATCAGAGGCCTGCTTTGCGGCCTTCGCTTCATTTTCGGCCTGGCGGGTACGAATGGCCAGCCAAGCCAGCGCGGCGGCAACGAGCAGAAGTGCGACAATCCCGGCGCCAACTCCTGCGATGACTGCGAATCGAGAGCGAGGTTGGGCCGGAGGACTCGGCTTTAGGGCGGCCGCCTGGCGAATGGCCGAATGCATGAATGTGCCGGAATCGGAGTCGATTGCCGCCAGCAGGGACTCGGCACGCGCACGCAATTGCGGCTGTGCAGCACAAGCACGGTCAAGATAAGCGGAACGCTCCTCGCCCGGCAGGTCTGCGGCGCGATCGACGATGTCCTGCAGGACGGTCCACTCGGCCGGCGTCAGGGCGGTTTTCATTCGCCGTTTTGCGATTGCAGGCTATCTTTGATCCACGCGCGGGCCATGCGCAATTCCCGCTTGATCGTGGGTTCGGAAAGGCCGAGGATTTTCGCTGTTTCGGTATTGGAAAGTCCGCCGAAATAGGTCAGCTCCACGATCCGGACTTTGCGAGGATCGACTTTCGCGAGCTCCGTCAGCGCCTCGTCGATTTCGAGGATGGAGGCATCGGGGTTCGCTGAGACGGCCAGCGCTTCGTCGAAGTCGGCACGGGCCACGCCACCGCCTCGGCGCTGCCGCTTGTGATGCTTGGCGTAATCCACGAGAACGCGGCGCATGGCGGTGGAGGCTACGGCGAAGAAATGGACTCGGTCCTGATAGTCGATGGAGGCGTCGGCAATTTTCAGGTAGGCTTCGTTCACGAGAGCGGTGGCGGCAAGAGTGTGACCGGGACGCTCGTGACGCAAGTGGCTGGCGGCGAGACTACGGAGACGGTCGTAAACCAGGGGCATGAGTTCTTCGCCCGCGGACGCATCGCCCGATCCCCAGGACCGCAAGAGGCGGGTTATGGCGGGATCGGGATTCTCCATTGGAATGGGTTTATTATCGCAAAAAGGGCAGGCGAAACCGCCTGCCCCACCAAGCTGCCTCGCAGTGTCAGAATATTCGCGAGGCCCGAAGAATCTGAAGCTGTGTAATACAAAGCAGCATAGCCACAACCAACGGAAACTCTCTGAAAAGGTGCGCAGGCTGACTGCCTGCTCCACCCTTCCACATCCTTCCAAATCGCGGGCTGAAGTTTAGTTGAAGTTCTTTGCCGCCTCTTGATTCAGCGCAATGATGGCGGAGATCAGGCCCGGTCCAGGGAAATCAGCCATGATAATTCCAACCCGCTTCCGCTGCACTCCAGTCAGCCAGTTATAGGCCAGGTTGTTGGTGCCTTCGAAGGAAATGGTGCAAACTGATCCGGCGCAAGAGGTTCGCGGGAAATCCGGCCAGCCGCTGAATCCAGGGGTCGTTTTACCGGTAGCCAACAGCGGACCGCCGGTGGAGGGGTCGGACTTTCCGCTGGCGACGAAGTAGGGGAACACTCCGGTCGATCCGCTCAGGTAATTGACATACAGCTTGCCCTGGTTATCGTGGTCGAGAGGCGTACATTGAGTCCCGATGCAGAGCGTGCCGACCAGGTTGGCAGTACCGAGCTGGTTCAGGACCTCGGTCCATTTGTTATAGAGGTCCCAGTTCGAATTCAGGGTGTAGTCATCCTGCACGTGGAACGGGGAATTGGAGGAGATATAGTCCAAACCATAAGCACTCTGGCTGCTGCTGAAGTTCTGCAGCACCACCACCTTCCCCCGGATTTCGCCCAGCGTGGGATTTGTTTCGTTATTCGGGTTCATCCAGAAGATGTCCGAATATTTGGACCAGTAGGTTCGAAAGGCGTCTTCGAAAGTCATCGTGTTTCCAAAGCCTTCTCTCTCATCGCGAATCCGCATCAGGACGGTTTCGCCAGGGAATGAATGCAGAAAACTGCTGACGGTCTGCATGACGCCGTCAAAATTCCCGGGCTGCACGATCTGTCCGTGCGTCAGGCCGAACACGTTGTCCTCGAAAAGAAGACGGATGTCGAGCGAGCGGATACCGGCGAAGAGCTGCGTGTTGAGGTCCATGGATTGCGTCTGGGTAGTGTCACCGCCCCACACGGCCATCGTGTCGTGGGTCCCCGGGATGGACATGTAGCTCAACTTCAGAGAGTCGGGCAGATTGGTCATCCAGGTCACGTTAGGCACCACAGCGTACGATTCGTGCGAATAACCGGGCTCGGTTGCGGCGAGAGCCGGGCGAGCGGCGGCGATTAAGGAAACAGTTGCGAGGGCGGCGATGCCCGCGATGGACTTGCTGGAAGTGAAGCTGCGATTCGTGGTGGTCATTTTGATTCCTCCGAGGGCTAACTTTCTGTTGCCTCTCGATCCGGACAGCGACGAAAGATTCGGGATCGGATCACGGGTTCAAGGTTTTTTTGAGCAGTACGTGCTTGGGACATGTACCAGACAGACTGTCATGGGCAGCCATGAGACAAAATGTCTCAAAGCGCCTCCGGGACCCAAAGGAATCAATTACTTGACTGTGGCGCTCTTCGTGCCAGAGTCAAGCCGTGATCCATCTCAGAGTGTTGTTCACTTCCGCGATATTAATAGCAGGGCCACTCGCCGCAGCGCAGTTGTCCGCGGAACTTCAGTCTGTTGATCCTGATGCCAAAGTCAATGTGATCGTTCAATACAAGACCACGCCCACAGAGCGGCATCATGGCCGAGTCGAGTCACTTGGGGGACACGTTCGGTGGCACTTGAACCTCATCCGGGCGGGAGCTTACTCGTTAACCGGAAGGGCGTTGCAGGACTTGGCCGCAGATGAAGATGTGGCTCACATCTCGGTGGACCACAATGTCCAGGGCTTGATGGACTATGCCGAGCCGACTGTGAATGCCAACACCGCGTTCTCGTCGGGCTATACGGGCAAAGGCATTACGGTGGCGGTGATCGACAGCGGCATCATGGACCACCCCGACCTCGACGCCAATGGCCAGAGCCGTGTGATTTATAACCAGGACTTCGCGCCGAACACGGGCAATGACTACTTCGACCGGTTCGGGCACGGCACACATATTGCCGGCATCATCGGTGGAAACGCGACCATGTCGACCGGTTCGAATTATACGCACAAGTTTCTGGGCATCGCACCGAACGTAAGTTATGTGAATCTGCGGGCGCTCGATCAGAACGGCAACGGAACCGACAGCAGCGTCATCGCCGCGATTCAGGCAGCGATTTCACTCAAATCGAAATACAACATCCGCATCATTAATCTGTCGCTGGGCCGTCCGGTTTACGAGAGCTACACCCTGGATCCGCTGTGTCAGGCAGTAGAGCAGGCCTGGAAAGCAGGCATCGTCGTCGTGGTTGCCGCGGGCAACGACGGACGTAACAACTCGGCAAATACCCTGGGTTATGGAACGATTACGGCTCCGGGGAACGATCCGTATGTGATCACGGTAGGCGCCATGAAGGACGAGCGCACACTGAGCCGCGGTGATGACATGATCGCGAGCTACAGCTCGAAAGGTCCGACGATGTTCGACCACGTAGTGAAGCCGGACATCGTGGCGCCGGGCAATCGGATCGCGTCGGCGCTGCCGGCGGGCCTGACTTTGACCAACACCTACCCGCAAGGGCAGATTCCGTGGACTTACTACATCAGCAACGGCAATGCCGGACCGTCCACGTACTACTATGATCTGAGCGGGACGAGCATGGCGACGGCCGTGGTCAGCGGTGCAGCGGCACTTCTGCTGCAGAAAGACTCGACGCTGACACCGGACCTGGTGAAAGCCCGGCTGATGAAGACCGCTTCGAAGAGCTTTCCGGCATCGAGCGTGGCGACCGATCCGACGACCGGGCAGACCTACACCTCGTACTACGATTTGTTCACCGTGGGCGCGGGATACCTGGATGTTTGGGCAGCCTTGAACTCGAGTGACACCTTGACCAGCGGAAAGTCGGCCATTTCACCCGTGGTGACCTACAATGTGTCCACCAAGCAGGTCTCGTTGGTGAACGGAAGCAACGTAGTATGGGGTACGAACGTGGTTTGGGGCACGAACGTGGTTTGGGGCACCGCGGTCCTGACCAGCAACAACGTCGTGTGGGGTACGAACGTAGTGTGGGGGACCAGCAGCTTGAGCGGCTTCAACGTGGTTTGGGGCACGAACGTAGTTTGGGGGACCAGCTCCAATACGAGCGAAGAGAGTATCGGGGTTGCGGTGAACGGAGAGCAGTAAAGCGAGCAGCGGTAGCGGCGCAGGCGGTTTCGGTTTCGCCTGCGCGTGCTAGGTAAGATCCAAAGGGCGATTCGAAAACCCCCAGAGGGCAGGCAGTGGAAGGGTGAAGCAGGCGGTTCCTCCTGCCTTTGGAGCTCACCGGGAATGCACAGGCGAAACCGCCTGTGCGATCGTGCCATAGCTGTCCAAGCACCACTCGAAAGGGGTGCATCCGAGCTTCACGAAGCGTATAGTGAAACCGGAGGCTATTCATTCCCCATGAGTGTCGTGCTCGACAAGACGGCGGATCTGGCCGGTCCCGGAATTGGCGATTACGCCGAGCTTGAAAAAATCCTCCCGCGCGATTATTGCTCCCTGTTGGATCCGAAGCAGACCCAGCAGGCCATTTTCGCGGCGAAGAATTATATTGAAGAGAATTTATGCAAGGAACTGAACCTGATGATGGTCACAGTTCCGCTTATCGTGGATGCCGAAAGCGGCGTCAATGATTACCTGGATCGCGACGGTTCGCGCTCTCCCGTTCCATTTCATATTTCCAACGACCGCAATCTTCATCCCATCGACGCCCAGGTGGTGCAAGCCGCCACCAAGTGGAAGAGAATGGCGCTGAAGAAATTCGGCATGCAGCCCGGCGAGGGGCTTTGCACCGACATGCGGGCAGTGCGCAAGGACTACTTCCTCGATCACGACCACAGCGCCTATGTCGACCAATGGGACTGGGAGCGAGCCATCACCGCGGAGCAGCGCAACCTGGGATTCCTGAAGGACGTCGTCCAGCGGATCTGGAAGGTGCTGGTCGGGGCCGAGCGGCACGTTCAGGAACTGTTCCCGGCGTTAAAGGACAAACGCTATCCGAACCTGCCGGAGGAGCTAACGTTCCTGCATGCGGAGGACATCCTCGATATGTTCCCGGATCTGCCCCGCAAGCAGCGCGAGACTGCGATTCTGCAGCGATATCCCGCCGTTTTCATTATCGGCATCGGCTGGACACTCAAGGACGGTTACCCGCACGAGATGCGCGCGGCGGATTACGACGACTGGGTTACCGAGACGAAGTCGGACGACGGGCGTCCGATGCACGGACTTAACGGCGACATCCTGGTGTGGAATCCAGTGACAGAGCGCCGTCACGAGCTTACGTCCATGGGGATCCGGGTCAACGGCGACACCCTGCGACAGCAGCTCGAACGCACGCGCCAGATGCATTTCCTGAATTATCCTTACCATCGCGGGATCGTGGACGGCACGCTGCCGTTGAGTATTGGCGGCGGCATCGGGCAGTCACGAACGTTGATGCTGCTGCTCCGCAAAGCACATCTCGGGGAAGTCAGTGTCACGGTCTGGCCGCAGGTGCTGAAGGACATGTGCGCCAAAAAGAAGATCTTCGTGCTCGATTAGCTGGCTAGCCTGAAAGCCTGGAATAATCAGAAGCGTCACTTTCAGTAACTGCCGAAATGCAGACCGCCGGCGTCTAAATATGTAGAAGCCTTTTTCTGGAGGTATTTGAAAATGGCAGACTACATCAGTGAAACTTCTGACCTAAGTGAAATAGAGCGCCGGAATGCGGCGCCGCGAATCTATCTGCAGCCTATCGCGGCGCCCTCCATCTTAGGTCTTTACGGTTTTGCCGGCGCAACGTTCATGGTGGCGGCTAATTTCGCCGGCTGGTACGGCGGACCCGACACCGCGCTTTACCTTTTTCCTTTTGCAGCTCTCTTTGGAGGACTGGCTCAATTCCTGGCGGGTATGTGGGCTTTCAAGGCCCGTGACGGCCTGGCTACAGCCGCTCATGGACCTGGGGATCTTTCTGGATCGCGTTCGGTATTTTGAATCTGCTGATCGTGAACGGGAAGATTGCAGCGCCAGGTTTGCTGTCGCCTGAAATGGGCTACTGGTTTATCGTTCTGGCTGCAATTACATGGACGTGCACGTTAGGAGCAGTCGCGGAGAGCATCGGGCTGGCGTCCGTTTTGGCAACTCTGGCCTTAGGATCCACCCTGGAAGCCATCGCACGACTGCTGGGTAACGGACCGGTTCATGTAGCAGCCGGGTACCTGTTTATCATTTCCGCAATCTTAGCCTGGTGGGTTGCCAGCGCGATGCTGTTTGAGGAGACGTTCGGCAGCACAGTGATCTCGATCGGAAAGAAACACGTACGCCACAACAATATCGTCGTTGGCGTGGGTGAGCCTGGCGTAATTCGGGGTCAGTAATAGAGTGACGTTACTCGAACTTTAGCGAGACGGCAACAAGACCATTCGTTAGAACGAAGCATCGTGTCAGACCGAAGGGTGCGAGTACCTCGGCATCGAGTTGGGGCGTGTCGAGAGTAAACAGCCCTGCCGGATCGAGGTGGCTAAGGACAGCGCCGCAGACTATGTTGCCAAGCTCTCCGATGACGCTGTCCACAGCCTCCCGGTCCACTTCAGATTCCGCACCGTAGAAATCCGTCGCAAGCGTTGCCGCGGGACGCTCCGAAACGGCGATCTTAAAAGCGCCGCTCAGCGGGCCGTGGAAATGCACGATGGAAGTGAGTACACGCTCGGGTGGGAGTTCATGCGATGGGATCTCGTCACAGATTCCCGTGAAGAACATGGTGGACATGACCTGATCCGTGCAGTCCTGCAAAAGGGAACAAAGGACCTCGTGCGATAAGAGGATTTCAGGCACAAACGCCTCCGAGGGCGCGCTCCATTTCGGCGCGAATCGTTTCCGGCGTGAAAGGCTTGACGACATAGCCATTGGCGCCGAGTGAGACCATCTGCTGGAGACGGGCCTGAGTGGCGTCGGTCGAGACCACGACCACCGGTATCTTACGGAGGCGCGCGTCCTGGCGGAGTTCGCGGACCAGTTGCTCCCCGTTTGCCCTCGGCATGTTGATGTCTGTGAGGATGAGATCGACGGCGTGTGTTTTGAGGAGGGATAAAGCCTGCAATCCGTCGGATGCAGTCAATACGTCCCCGACATCGAAGCCCGACATGGAGATGACGCGTGCGATCACTTTCCGCATGGCCGGCGAATCGTCCGCGATTAAGATGCTGTAAGGCATGGTGTGACTCCCAGGTTCAGCCCTGCGGCCAGTTCGTGCTCCTTTTCCTGTTCCGCGCAAATCCAAAAACCGGCCGGACTCCACTTCCAGCCGAACGTTCCGAATGCGCGCCGCTCCCACGGCTTCCGCCTGAATAAACAGGCCCATTTTCCAGAGGTTCTTGCGGACTGCGAGGTATATTTGCTTGCCTTCGAAGCCGGCTCCGCCAGCGATTCGAATGCTGGTGCGTTTGGGGACGGCTCCTTGCCGCTGCACCTCGTTCCAAAGGGCGGCAATGCTCAGGTCAACTCGAGAATCCGGTCCTGCAACGAGCAAGCCCGCGGTTCCGGCTTCCGCGTCGACTACGGCGATGGCGAGGCTGGAACCGAGTTGGTATCCGGCGAGCACGTCTCCGGCATGCCGGCTGACGCTGTATTCACCTCTGTTCACGAAGATCAGGCGCATGTCCTCAAGTAGAACTGATCGGCCAGGGCTGGATTAGTTTGAATTGAGAGCAACACCGGCACTCCGACTTGCTTCGTAACGCCGCCTTGGTCCACGAAAGTGAATGAAGAAAAGGTGGCGCGGGCGGTTTCGCCTGCGCGTTTCCCGGTGAGGTCCATAAGCAGACTGAAAGCCTGCTCTTCCCTTCCACATACTGCTCACCGTGGAGCGGTCTGAAACCCGCCTGGCAGCCCGTGCCAGAAGTCTTTGAGAGCGGCATGCGCAGGCGAAACCGCATGCGCCACCTTTACGGCTCAACAGGTTGCGAGCCCACCTCGAACCGCCTGCACAGCTACTTCACCGCCTCGACAGTAATCGTCGACTCCACGTTAAACTTCTGAAACTGTGAATTCGTGTACTCCGTCCTCACCCGCGGCTTAATGAACTTCGCAAACTGTAGCTGCCCCTCGATCAATCCCGATACCGGCAGCCACGCCTCCCCGTTCACCTTCTCGAATTCCCAGGTGATGGTCGACCCTGGCATCAGAAAAATGTGTTCCCCAACGACCGTGGAAACCGACCGCACCAAAGCCGATTCCTGCTTGTCAATCCAAAGCCGTCGCCGAAAGCTCAGCACTTCCTTCTCGTGCGCGCCGGCCGGAACATGCCCCGCCTTGGGAGTGCACTCCACTACCCAGGCCTGGTGTCCGCGAATCTCCTCCTCACCTGCCAACTGCGGATCGAACAGCGTCAGGAGTTCCTGATCCGAGCCGAGGCTGACCTGCTTATGCAGCAACCCGGACCGTCGTTCCTGCCGTCGCTCCTCGGCCGTCTTTCGCAGGCGTTTCTCTTCCTTGGCCTGCTCCTTTGCCTCGAGCGGCTGCCCGTTTCTCGCAACCAGCTTCTTGTACACCAGGCCTTCCACGAAAATGATGTCGTGAGTCTCCGAGCGATTCTTATGAGCGTGCCCGTTCTTGTCAAAATCGATGTAGTCGGCCTGCTCGACGTACGTATACTGGTCGGCCGCGGCCCCCTTGCTCCCCCCGGAGCTGACAAACCGCTGCAGGATCTCCGCGGCATTCTCCTCGGACCAGATGGGGAGGCCGGTCAGCAGTACCCCCACGACTAAGGCCTTCAGCCCAACCCCGAACGATTTCCGCCTCACTTAAGTAAGATAACTATTTCTCAAATCACAAATGGATGTACGCGATAAGGAGATCTGAGACCTTCATGTCCATTCGACCCTCTTGGCTAGCTGCCACCCTTCTCTCCAGTTGTGTGTTCGTCACCGCCCTGCCTGCCCAAAACCGTCCGCGTATCACCGGGCCCGTCAACGATGCAGCGGTGGTGCGCCTTGAACACACCACTCATCCGCTGGCAAATTCCCGCTACGATACCGGTCGCGCTATCGCTGGTCTGCCCATGGATCGGATGATCCTGGTCCTGAAAAGCTCTCCCGATCAGGAGGCCACGCTCGAACGGCTTCTGCTCGATCAGCAGGATCCCTCATCGCCGCAATACCATCAGTGGCTGACGCCGGAAGAGTTTGGCCGCCAGTTCGGCCCTGCGCAGGAGGATATCGACACCGTCGTTCGCTGGCTCCAGGATCATGGGTTCACTGTCAACTCCGTTGCCCCGGGACACCGCACCATTGAGTTCAGCGGCGCGGTCCGGCAGGTGGAGGACGCGTTCCAGACCGAAATGCACCACTATGCCGTGAACGGGGTACGTCATCTCGCCAACGCATCCGAGATCGCCATTCCCGACGCGCTGGCGGACGTGGTCGGCGGAGTCGCCTCGCTCAACGATTTCCACAAGCGCCCGTTTCACACCGTGCGCCCACCAGTCCCCGAAGCAAATCTATCCGGGGGCAGCCACGCGATCGGTCCATATGACTTTGCCACCATTTACAACCTGGCGCCGCTCTGGTCCTCCAGCTTCGACGGTACCGGCCAGAGCATTGCGATTGCCGGCCGGACCAACATCAAGCTGAGCGACGTAACGACGTTCCGTTCCATGTTCGGCCTCACCGGAAACAACACGCAGGTGATCCTCAACGGCGCGGATCCCGGTGTCGTAAGTTCCGATGAAGAAACGGAAGCCGACCTGGATGTCGAATGGTCAGGAGCGGTCGCCAAGGGTGCCACGATCAATTTTGTCGTTTCCGCCAGTACCAACACCTCCGACGGCGTCGACCTCTCGGCGCAATACATCGTCAACAACAACGTTGCTCCGGTCGTTAGTCTGAGCTTCGGAGCCTGCGAATCCGAAATGGGTTCCGGGAACCAGTTTTACAACAACCTCTGGTCGCAGGCAGCGGCACAGGGCATGTCCGTCTTCGTAGCCGCCGGCGATAGCGGCTCGGCAGGCTGCGACGACCCCTCGAGCAACAGGGCGACCCTCGGGCTTGCCGTGAACGGTCTCGCCTCGACACCATACGACGTCGCGGTGGGAGGTACCCAATTCCTGGACAGCCCTGCAGCGACCTATTGGAACACCTCGAACGACGCTCATGTCGCCTCCGCCAAGAGCTACATCCCGGAGACAGTTTGGAACGAAACCAGCGGCGGCGGCCTGTGGGCCGGATCGGGCGGTGTAAGCATCGTCTACTCCACGCCCGCCTGGCAGACGGGGACGGGGGTCCCCACAGTTGATCCCGGAACCACAACACAGCACCATCGTTACCTCCCCGATGTTTCGCTCACTGCCGCTGGCCACGACGGGTATCTTGTGGAGCAGGAAGGCGCGCTCGAATTGATCGGCGGAACATCCGCCTCGACGCCGGCGTTTGCCGGCATCATGGCGATCGTGAACCAGTACACCGGCGGCCGTAACGGCAACCCCAACCTGCACTTCTACCCCATCGCGGCGCACGCTGCGTCCGTATACCACGACGTGAGTTCGGGGACGAATGCCGTACCTTGTAGGTCGGGCACTCCCAACTGCGTCGCCGGTACTCGTGGAACTTCGGGCGTCGAGAGCGGCTTCAACGCCACGGCAGGATATGACCTCGCCACCGGCTGGGGTTCGGTGGACGCGAACGCGTTGGCGCTGAATTGGGGAGGCTCGCAGCCTCCAACTTCGCCCACCATCACCGCCCTTTCGCCCAGTCCGATGACCGGCTCGTCGAGCAACCAGACGCTGACCATCACCGGCAGCGGCTTCCAGTCCGGTGCCAGTGTCAAAGCCAGCTATACCGGCTTCAGCACCACTCTGGCTGTGACCTCGGTGACCGCAACCCAGATCAAAGCAACCATCAACGTGGGAACCACTGCCCGCACCTGGTCGATCCAGGTCGTGAATCCAGGCAACGTGGCCTCCAACACCGCGTCGCTCCAGGTGACCGCGCCGGTGGTGACGCCGTCCATCACAGCCCTGAGTCCCAACCCGATGACGGGAGCGTCCGCCAACCAGACGCTCACAATTCAAGGGACCAACTTCGGGACGGGAGCTATAGTGCAAGCCAGCTACCCGGGCTTCAGCACCAACCTGACCGTCACATCGCTGACTGCGACGCAAATTCAGGCCACCATCAACGTGGGAATCACGGCCCGCAGCTGGACCATCAGGGTGACCAATCCGGGCAACCTCTCGTCCAACAGCGCGACGCTGCAAGTGAACGCGCCGGCGGCTCCTTCGATCACCTCGCTGACTCCCAACCCGATGACCGGCTCGAGAAACAGTCAGGTCCTGACCATCAACGGAACCGGCTTCCAAACCGGCAACGGTCTGACAGTTCGGCTGGTGTCCGGAAACACGACCATTCAGGTCCAGGGCTTTTCGCTCTCCGCAACGGCGACGCAAATCCGGGCTGCCGTGAACGTAGGAATCACGGCCCAGAAGTGGAACGTGCAAGTGATCAACCCGAACGGGCAGGCTTCGAACACCGCGGTCCTGACCGTGACGGCGGGGCACTAAGCTTTCAGCTTTCAGCGGTCAGCTTTCAGCCCACTTGGTTTGGCCGACGGCTGATCGCTGATCGCTGCCTATTCCAATACGCGCAAAAACTCCCCTACAATCCGATATCGCTCTTCATCGGGGTCGAGGTCCCACGAAGGATACTCAGGGTTCAATGACTCCAAGCGGATCCGCCCGTGCCGCCACGATTCCATCTCGCCGGCCGTCTTCTCGCTTCGATAACGTTTCACCGTATATCGGTTGTTTCCGCTGGTCTCACGGTTCTCGACCAGCACGAGATGCCCCTGCCGTGATCCGGCAACGCCGGCTCGGAACACGCACAAAGCCCCATCCGGAATGCGGGGTTCCATGGAATGCCCGACGATAGTGGCGACAAACATGTCGTCCAACAACCGCAAATCCGCCGGAGCTTCCACCCAGCCTTCTGCTTCCACGGGCTCATTCTCGAGGAACATGCCCGCGGCGGCCCGCAACGAATAAAGAGGCAGGTGCGTCCGGAACGGAACCACGTTGGATTGCACAAACCGCCGATACAGCCGATTCAATCCTCGCTCGAAATCTTCAACAATGACAGATTCCCGCGCGGTGACTTGAACCGCGTTGGAAGCATTCTCCTCCAACCATGCAAGCAGATGCTCTGCCCCCATCTCGAGCGCTTTCGATCGCAGATCGTCTTCCAGAAGGCTCAGTACCTCGGCCTCCTCGTCGTCCGCAATCGACCCCCAATCGCGCCTGATACGGACAAAACCCTGGTCCCGCTCAGGATTCACGAGCAGAATGCCTATTGTGGTGGTTCCTTCTTTCGATAGCTCCGCCGTCAACAGGACGTACTGCGCCGTCGATGTAGACACCACACCGACGCCCGCGCTCGCGCTCATATGATCAACGTATCGTCAGGGATTGTAGGGATAGTAGCCCTTGCGCGCCCGGACTTTCACGTTCGCGAGGTTTACTTTTACTTCAATATTCCGGAACTGCTTCTTGGAATCCGTGTCCGCGGGCTTGTAGCGGATGATGTATTGCGTCGTGACCTCACCCGCCACGTTCGCAATCGAGTGGAACATGCCTTGCGCGATCGCGGACGCATAACCGCCGGTCCCCACTTTTAGGGCGTAGTTTCCTTCGTCCGACGGTGTCGACAAGTAGCCGGACACATCGGCATACGGGTTGTTCAACGGATACTCCACGCGCCCGCCCGTCTCCTCCGCGAGCCGCTGCAGCACCTTTTCATCGGGATTGTTGAACCCGAACGCCTGCGTGCTGACACAGTAGATTGTCACCAGGTTCCGCTGCGCGATCTCGAGTGCCTCTTCGAGCGTCTTTTTGCTGGCGTTGTCATGTCCGTCGCCGATAATCACCAGCACACGCCGCGGCTCGATCGGCTCTCCGTTGAGCTGCTTGCGGTTCACGCAGGACATGTAAATCGCGTCAAACAGCGCCGATCCCCCGCCGGGCTTTAGCTTCCGAAGCTTCTCATTGATCTTTTCCGAGTCCGACGTGGTGTCCACCAGAACCTCGGCTTCATTGCTGTAGCCCATCAGGTATCCGCTGAACTTCGGATCGCCGGGAAGCAGGTTGTAAACGAGCTCAATCGCCGAATCCTGGTAGTTCTTCCAATGCAGGCGGCTGGCGTTGCTCAGGTCGATCAAAAACCCGACCACCACCGGCTGGTTCCGCTCCCGGGTGAAGAAATCGATTCTCTGCGGCTTCCCCTCATCCAGGATCTGGAAATCCTTCTGATCCAGATCGATCACGAACCGTCCCTTTTCATCGGTCACGGTAATCGGGACGATGACCTCGTTGACCGACACCTTGATATCGCTCTTGGGAATCTCGTGGTGCACGGGAGGCGGTGTCTGAGCGGGGGGAGCAGCCGTGGGCGGAGCAGCCACAGGCGGCTGTTGCGCCAATAAAGGAAGCGATAATACGAGCGTCAGAATCGCGGGCACCCGTGCGGACATAGAACCTGCTTTCAATTCATTATATCGTTGCTGGGACAGGCTTCAGCCCAATTCGGCTTGCACCTGTCGCCATGGACGGTTGGTCCACGAAAGTGATTGAAAACCAAGGTGGCGGAGGCGGTTTCGCCTGCGCGCCTTCAGGGTGCAGCCCTGCCCAAAATCCTATCGTTGCACCCGCCCCGAACCCCCACCGCCAACCAACTGCTCCACTTCCTCCCGGCTAAAGCGGTTGAAATCTCCCGGAATCGAATGCTTCAGCGCCGACGCCGCAACTGCAAACTCCAGGGTGTCCCGGTGCGACGGCAGGGCCAGCAAACCAAAAATCAAGCCTCCAGCAAAACAATCGCCGCCCCCCACCCGATCGACAATATGCGTGATCTCGTAACGGCGGCTCAGCAGGAACTGATGCCGGTCGTGCAAACAAGCCGACCAGCCGTTATGCGACGCGCTCTTCGACTCGCGCAGCGTAATCGCCAGCATCCGCAGATTCGGAAACGCCGACAGCACCTTCTCCGATAACGTCCGGTACTGCTCCGGCTCCAGCTTTCCCGAATGCACGTCCGCGCTGGTCTCGATCCCGAGCGCGGCCTGACAATCCTCCTCGTTCGCGATCCCCACATCGACAAACCGGAACAGCTCGCTCATCACCTCCCGCGCGGTCGGCCCGTACTTCCAAAGGTTCTTGCGATAATTCAGGTCGCATGACACGGTGAGCCCCTGCTCGCGCGCCGCCTGCACCGCCTCCATCGAAAGGTCCGCCGCGCTTTGGCTTAAAGCCGGAGTAATCCCGGTGATGTGAAACCAGCTGCCGCCGGCCAGCGCCTGCGACCAGTTCACGTCGCCCGGCTTGGCAAGAGCGATGGCGCTGTTCTCGCGGTCATAAACCACCTTGGAGGGCCGCTGATTCGCTCCCGCCTCGACGAAATAGATCCCCATCCGGCCCTTGCCCCGTACGATCTGGCTCGCGTCGACGCCAAACTTCCGCAGCTCCCCGACCAGCGCATCGGCGATCGGGTTCCCGGCGGGCAGCACCGTCACATACCGCGCCGGCAATCCGAACTGCGCTACCGCCACGGCCACATTTGCCTCGCCGCCGCCAAACGTGGCGACGAACTGCGGGGATTGGAGAAAACGCTCGAACCCCGGAGGCGCGAGACGAAGCATCGTCTCACCAAAACTGATCAGCAAGATAGCCTGCCTCCCCAATACTCAGTTGACAACTTCTGGAAACGCAAAAATCGGATCCACGTCCACCGGCACATCCTTCGCGGCTGCGAGCGCCGTCGACAGCGCACCCGGCATCTGGTCGTATTTCTTGAACCACCCCTCCGCCCGCGCCCGGTCGCCGGTCGCCTCCATGGTCAGCAGTTCCTTGGCGAGTTGCGCGACGACCGCCGGCATGCGCCCGTAATCAATCACGTACCGCCCGCCGCTCGACGTGACCGCCTTCTGCTCCGCGAGGTAGTTAAACTCCATCATCTCCGCGCGCCCATGCGCTTCGGCTGTCCCATAACGAGTGGTGCGGAAGATCCCGGCAACGTACGAAGCATAAAATCCCTGCAGCCGATCCTTGGGGAGCGCGCCTTTGTCGACCAGCCACTTCAACGCGAACATGCCCGTGACATCCGCCTTGGCCTCTTCCAAACCGCTATAGACCGGCCCCAGCGCCTCTCGAATGTCAACCTGTTTCCCGTTCACGCGCGAATACGCCGGGCCCAGTCCGTGACAGATCTCATGCATAACGGTGCCCGCCATGTAGCCTTCCGCCGACGCCTTCGATGCCTGCTCCGCCGGCAGCATATACCGGGCCAGCGGCAGAATGACATCATTCACACGCGCATCCATGAAATTCTTGAAGAAGATCTTCTTGGTCCCTTTGGCCTGGTGAATCCGTGGATCGTTTGGAAGATTATCCGCCACCGCCTGGTACCCATGCCGCAAATCCCCGGTCCGGAACGGCGCGTCGGACACCTCCATCGGCGTGGGCTGCCCCTTTTTCGACGGCCGGTCCGCGGCGTCTAACGGCAGCGAATCCTGGATATCCGGCACATACTTCTGGTACAGATCCAACTTCGCGCTCTCGGGCTCATTCCGGATCAGCAACGCGGTCTCAAACGACGTCTTCACCCCCAGCACGTCATCGAGGTACGTCTCATACGGCTCGAAAATGACATCAATCTTGGGGTTCCTCAGATCCACCCACGCCAGATCGCTCTGGTAATACTGGTCGTTCAACAGCTCGTTGGCGCGCAGCCGCAGAAACGCGGCGAACTGCTTATCGTCGCTCAGGTCCGCCGCCTCGCGCAGCAGTTTCGCCGCGGGCTCCAGGAACTGCTTGTATTCGACGTGATACGGAATCGCTTCGAGTCGATCGCCCTTACGCCGAATCACCGTGTAAGGACTATAGATCGCGTCCTTCTGCTCCGGGTGCTTCTTCACGTACTCTTCGATCTCCGCGCGCGTCAGACCCTTCGGATACAAATTGCGACCCGGCGGGGCCGGTTCCGTGCCCACAAATGGCTTGTTCCCATCGATAAGGTCGTAACGGCTGCCGTTGATCATCAGGAATCGCTTGAGCTTCGGATCCTTCGTGGTCTTGAACAGTTCCAGACCCTCGGGATCGCTCTGCCGCCAATAAATCGATTCCATCGGATACGAAGCCTGAACCAGCTTCTCCACCACCTGTCGTTGGCGGGCATCCAGACCGGAGGAATCGTAAGGCATGCGGACCGGCTTCCACCTGGCAAGCCGTTGATCGAGGTCGGGCGCAACGACGAGAGCAAACAAAAGAATCGGAGCGAGCAGTCGCATCGCTCTAATCTTAACTTCCCGATGCCGCCAAGACCATCTGTGTCTGCGTGACGAGGGCAACCAGCCGTCCTTCGCGCGTCGAAACACGCGTTTGCCACACCATGGTTCGCTTGCCCCGATGCACCGGAGTACACTCGCCAATCACCACGGAGCCGACCGCGGCGGGCGCGAGGAAATTGGTCTTGCTCTCGATGGTCGTCGTCCAGGCGCCTTCGGGCAGATTCAGAACCGTCGCAATGGCGCCCAGGTTATCGGCGAATGCCATAATGGCGCCCCCATGCAAAACCGCCGGCTTCGTCGAAAGCTCCTCCCGCACCGCCATCTCGGCCACCACCTTCTCGGGACTCGACTCCTTCACTTCAATCCCCAGTAAACGTGCAAAAGGAATTTCGTTAATCATGATTTGAAGCCTATTGTAAGGCAGGTTTTCAACCTGCGCCGGGTGTCAAAATCACGCCCTTCAACACCAAGCCGCCCGACCCGTTTAGAATGGATAAACAGCAACGTCTGCCCCCATGAAGAGCTTGGCCAGCGCGATCCGTCCGAAAGCGTTCAGTGGCGTTAATGCCGGCCCCTTCAGCCAGTGCGCGCCGCGAAAATCCACTAATATCACCCATCTCTTCCGCGACCTCAAAGTTCGCCCCAAGCTGATGGTCCTTCACAATGTCTTTTTTGTCGTGCTGGCCGTCTGCGTGTACTTCGTGCTCTATCACGAAATTCCGCAGCGAGCCCAAAACAGCCTGATCCTGGTCCTCGGAGCGATTTACGTCCTCGCCGTCATCGTCCTCGAAACGACGATCATGCCGCTCTACGTCTACCGCCCGCTGCAGGCCATGCTCGACGCCGATCGCGCCACGCAGGAAGACGATCGCGATCACGAGATCATCGATGAGTCGCAAATCCCTGGCGACGAAATCGGCCAGATCATGCGTTCGCGCAATGCCAGCATCCTGCAGCTCCGCAAACACGAAGAGGACCTCGAAGAAGCCTTCCGACGCCTGGAAGCCCAGGACCGCCTGGTGCACCTCGGCCTGCTCAGCGCCAGCGTCGCCCACGAGCTGAACACCCCGCTGACCGTCCTGCAGGGCTCCATCGAAAAGCTGACGGAAACAACCCACGATCAGGCCACGCTCGAGCGCCTCGCGCGCATGCTCCGCGTCACCCAGCGCATCCGGAAAATCAGCGAAGGACTCGTCCAGTTCTCGAAGACGCGCAAAGAGAACTCCGAGCCCGTCCCCATGCAATCGTTGATCGGAGAAGCCTGGGGTCTCGTCGCCATCGACGAGAAAGCTTCGCAGGTGACGTTCTCGAATGCGGTCGCAACCGCCGACATCGCGCACGGTAACCCCGACCGCCTGGTGCAGGTCTTCGTCAACCTCCTTCGCAATGCGCTCTACGCCGTGCAGCCCCGCGGCGAAATCTGGGTCAAATCGAGAGGGTTTACCCGAAACGGCCACCCCTGGATTTCGATCAAAGTAGAAGACAACGGACCGGGCATTCCGGCCCACGTGCTGCCCAATATGTTTGAGGCCTTCGTTTCTTCTCGGCTCGACGCCCGGGGCACCGGCCTGGGCCTGACGGTCGCCGAAGGCATCATCGATCAGCACGGAGGAACCATCAGCGCCTCCAACCGTAAAGGCGGGGGGGCCTGCCTCGAAGTCATATTGCCCGCGGGACAAAAAGTATGAAGCCCGCAGACCTCGCGGCAGAAGCTCAGTCCCCCGCTCCTGCAACGGGCGACGTCCAGATCTACCTGCTGGATGATGACGCCGACTTCCGCACCTACATGGAAGATGCCCTGAAAGACGAGGGCTTGTACGCGGTCCGCACGTTCGGCCATCCCGACGATCTGTTCGCAGCCTGCGAGCAAAGCCCCGCCGACATCGTCCTGCTGGACATGAAAATGGGCGAATTCAAAGGCGAAGAAGTGCTCGAACAACTGGTAGCGGCGTACCCGGGCTTGTGCGTGATTGTGATCACCGGGTATCCGTCGCTCGAAGATATGAGAGCCACCTTCAAACTGAAGGTGTTCGACTATGTCTCAAAGCCGTTCTCGCTGGCGCAGCTTCGCCAGACCCTGCACAATGCCGTGGAAGCCTTCGGTCTCGGCCGGGCAATGTCCGACCGACTGCGCGAGCGGCTCGGCCATAAAATCAAAATGCTGCGAGTCGAGCGCGACTGGTCGCTGAAGGATCTCGCCGCCGCCACGAAGCTAAGCGTCTCGCAGATCAGCTCGATCGAACGCGGAGCCAATCTCCCCAGCATTGAAAGCCTGCTCGCCATCTGCCGCGCCTTCGACAAGAAGCCCTCCGAGGTCCTGAACGCAATAGAATTCTGAAGTCTCACGATGGGGAAGGGCGGAGCAGGCATTTAGCTCAAACACCGAGGCAGCTTGGTGGGGCAGGCGGTTTCGCCTGCCCGCTCTTGAGATCTACTGACCGCGACGAGTGCGCGCCGCCGCATTCACCCCCGCAACCTTCACACTCGGAATTGTGGACAGGTACTCGTAAATCGCCCGAACCTGCGCCGTATCCATGTGCGAGAAACTCGGCCAAGGCATCACCTGCAGCATCGAACCAAGCTGCGGATGAGCCATGTCATAATCCACGCCCTTCTGCATGGCATTCTGGAACTGCGCGAATGTTAAGCCGGCCGGCATGCCGTTATCTTCCGGAGTGAGATTCCGCGAGATGAACGGCCCGAACGCCTGCCCGCCGCCAAGAAATGCCGCGGTGTTGTACACAGGCGTCTGCCCCATAAAAGGGCTCCCGCCCTCGGCATAGAGCCCGTTGGTGTGGCAATCGTTGCAACCCGCCACCGAATTCACCAGGTAGCTGCCATACCCCACCAGGATGGGATCGTGTCCCGACATGTTCATCGGCACGGGACTGATCTGCAACCCCGTGAACGCATCGCCGATCGATATGGAATCCCGCCCGCCCCGCGCGGCCTCGGATGGGGGTTGGCCACTCGCCTTCCCTCCCAACCAGATGAACCCCGTGGCCGCGAGGGCCAACCCGCATGCAACTGCAAGTCTTCTTCTCAAGATAGTTTTTTCTCCTCTGCAAATTGAAACGCAATCTTAACGCAATGTTTTAGTGTAGAACCGAATCGGCCGCCCTCGCCGTCGGGCGTCCGCCTTAGTCTACGCCGACTCCAAGTACTGCGGAGTTTCGTGGGGACCTGCGGTCCGCCAATGAGGATGAAATCGAAGGTGGCTCAGGCGGTCACTCGCTAACGGAGTTTGCTCGTCTCCGTCAGAACAAAGTGCGCACACTGAAGGAGTTCACATGTCTAAGATCCTCGCCCTGGCGCTCCTGCTAGCTCTGCAAACCTCCGCGCAAACGCCGGAGCTAAATCGAGATCCCATGAAGGCGCGCCTTGTCACCAGTGACATCCCCAATTTCTGGCGCGTCTTCGACAAGGCCACGCTAAAAGACGCAGCCGACCTGTATCAACGCGAGTACATCGATCCCGGCACACCCGGACTCCACGCGTTCCTGCAGGGACGAATCGTAAACGGACGCGCCCTTGCCGCCACCGTGGCCTCACGCCCCCACTACTACACGGCCATTCGTGCAGCCAGCATGTCCATCGACGCAAAACCCGAGCTCAAGGAATCGATCCAGGCAGGTTTTCGCCGCCTCAAAGAACTCTATCCCGATGCCATCTTTCCGGATGTGTATTTCCTGATCGGCCGCATGAACTCCGCCGGCACTACGGACGGCGGCCAGGGCCTGCTGATCGGAGTCGAAATGAACGCTCGCGACGACAGCACGCCCGTGGATGAACTGAACAACTGGGAGCGCGCCGTTACAGGACGCATCGCCAACCTGCCGAACATCGTGGCCCACGAATTGATTCACATCGAACAGCACCACGCAAACCCGCAACACGATTCGAATGGGAAAGCCACGCTGCTCGACCAGGCCCTCAACGAAGGCGGCGCGGACTTCCTGGGCGAAATGATCTCCGGCAATACCATCAACCGCGTCCAGCGTGCCTACGGCGACGAACACGAGCAGGCATTGTGGATCGAATTCAGAGCCGCTATGAATGGTACCGACACCAGCCATTGGCTCTACGAGGGCGATCGCGCTAAGGGCCGTCCCGCGGACATGGGTTATTACGTAGGAGCCAAGATTTGCGAGGCCTTCTACAAACAAGCGGCTGACAAGCGGGAGGCCATCCGCCGTATCCTGGCCGTCTCAGACCCCGCGGCACTGTTGAACGAGAGTGGATACGGCGCGAAGTTTCAGCCAACGGCTGCCGAAAAACACTGAACTCACTCCTCGTTCATCGATATAACGCGCAGCGACTTCCAGGCGCCATCTTCTTTCCGGACCACCTCAAAAACGCGGCCCGTGGCACGAATCGTTTCTCCTCCGCCTTTCGGCTTTAGCGTCATAACAAATTTCCCGGAGTCGTATCCGACCGTGCCCAAAACCTTCACTTCATCGACGTGCACTTCGAGGTGACAGTCATATCGCAACAGCGTTGCCTTCCACGCTTCTCGAACACCGTCCCAACCGCGTTGCGGCGGCCGCCCGGGCGCGGTCTTTACAATGTCACGGCTGTAAAATGAAACGACTCGGTCGAGGTCACCCGCTTCAATTGCTCTGGAAAAATCCCTGGCGACATCGACGATGGCTTTGACATCCGGATCGGAAGAATCAAGCTGTTGCGCCCGGCTAAACGACATAAGAAGTGAACCCCCCATCACTAGAACTGCCGCATGGCTGATTTTCATAGTTGTGTTATCCCTGGGAACCGAGCTCCAGCGAATCCTCCAAGCCGGTTTCCCGCAGCAATCGCCGAAGTGCGGCCGACTGCGCCTGAGGTGTCACTACCGGTTGACACCGGAAAACCTCGGCATAACGCTGTTCCAAGTCTTGAAGCTCATGGAAACGATCGGTAGCAACCTGGCCCACCACACCGACGCGCCCCTCGACGAATTGCAGATGCTGAGGGTTGACCCACCCTCTCTCGATAAATCCCTGTGCCTTCCGGGCGCAGCGGCACGGATTCGCTTCGTTGACAAGACCGCAATACTGCTTCAGAAAACCGTATAGCTCGCGTCGGGCCCGGGACAGGATTTGACGAAAGTTCGCAGGCGTCGTGCCGAGCACCACGGAACCGGCATCGTCCTTCATTCCGAGAATCTCGCCGATGATGAACGCCAGCCGCTGCCGTGGTTCGAGGCACAGCAAAATGCCGACGGTACAGGCAATCTTCGCTTCCTCCACGAGAAGCGCGGTTTCCAGCCGCATGCTATTCGGGTCGGGGATGTCCGAGTCCTCAATCTCATTGAGTCCCCGCGCGACCCCGGCGAAGGTCTTATTGGACCGGCAGCGATCAAGCAGGTGATTCGCCGCAATTCGGTAGAGCCAGGTGCGAAATCCGCTGCGTTGCTCGAATTCGCTCAAGTGGGTGACGGCTTTGATAAGAATTTCCTGGGCCGCATCCTCCGCGTCTGCGCGGTTCCAGAGCATGCGCTGTGCAATATGAAGCAGCCACGGCTGGTGGCGTCGTATCAACTCGTCCAAGGCTTCCCGGTCGCCGGCTTGCGCCTTGCCCACCAGGTCGCTGTCCACGCCGTCGTTATGGAGAAGTTCTTGCACGATGCCCTTTATATTCTTGGACGGTTCGCCTGCGGCGCTGTGACACCGTGGGCAGGCTGTGGAAGGGCGAAGCAGGCGGTTTCGCCTGTGCATCCTTCCGCAATGTCAGAATATTCGCGAGGCGGAAGAATCTGAAGCTGTGTAATACCTTCTCCAACCCGAGACTTTCCATTGGTTGCGGCTATGCTGCGTCGCGGCGCAGGCGGTTCCATCAGAACATGTATCCCACCGACGCCTGAAACGTTCGCGGCGCCACGAAATGCGTCCCGCTGAACGTCGACAGGAAGTTATACAGCGCCACCTTGTTGGTGAGGTTCTCCACAGTGAACCGAACCACCCACCGTCCGCCGCTTTCGCTATGAAAAAGGTTGTCCGTCCCAACCCCGACATTGAAAAGATTGCGCGGCTTCACACGATCGGGATTGTGATCATCGTTCTCCGTCCCGGTCTGCGGCAGCGTCAGCAATGTCGACCGCCCCGGCCCGCTGCAACTCGTAATCGGCTGGCTAAGAGTCGCAAACTGCCCATTGCACGAGAAGCCGATCGCCACCTGTTGCGTAGCCGTAAGCGCAAGCGCCGCGTCGACATCCGGAACGCCGCTGACAACCTGCCCGCTATCGTATCGCCACGTGAAGTCGATCCACTCCTCATTCTTCGGCCGCTGGTACCGCATCACCACCGTTTGCTGGTAAGCCTGGTCGTGGTCGATGCGGAAGACGCTGTCCGAGAAACCGCCCAGCGGTATCAGACCTCCAACCTCGGGAGGAAAATACCTCGCCCGGGTATGTCCCAGCGTCATGAAAGCCTGAAACCCGTGCAGGCTCACCGTGCTGATCCGGCCGGTGACGCCGTCGAGCTTCGAGTTGTTCCAAGCAATAGGAAATGTGATCGGAGTGTTGAAGAATACACTGAAGTCGTATGCGTTGTTGGTGTACTTCCAGAAATAATCGGCATCCACGATAATCCAACGCCCGATTCCCTGCTGCAGCCCCAGGTTGAACTGGTTGCGATTTCCCGGTTTGATCGGCTGCGACACGGACCCGAAAACGTTCTGCGCCAGACCGCCTCCCCCCGTGCCGCTCGACAGCACCAGGTTCTCGTTGAACGGCGTCTCGAATGTCCGTGAATACGCGCCGCGTAGAACCGTATTCGAGAACAGCTTGTAAGACAAACCGATGCGCGGCTGCAGGCTGTTCGCCGACGTAAGGCCGTTATACTGATCCTCCCGCAGGCCGGCATTGATCGTGATCCTCTTCCATCGAATCGTATCGGTGAAGTAGAACGCGTACTGATTGACGTTGTGGCTTCCGTGGAACGAAAAAAGCGAGCCGCCGCGCGTCAGGTCGTAGGGGATAATGCCGGGCAGCAGGTTCGGGTTCGCCGAATAGGTCGGATTCACGCCGGTGCACGCCGACGGATCGGTCACGTTCGGCAGCAGCAGCGCCTGCCCTTCGGAATCCAGGCATACCGGATTGTAAGTCGGGTCGGTGACGCCGAACTGAAAATTCTCATTAAGGCGTGTCTGCTGGATCTGTAAACCCACCCTGATCTCCTGAATCCCCCGTGTGTGCGCGATATCGGCCTTGATGCCGTAGTTGGTGAGAAACCGTAGTTGCGACGCGGTGACCGGAGTGTCGGCAAAAAGATCGGCACTGGGATAGTAATTCAGTTGATCGTGCCGGACGTACGCATTGGCCGTCAGGAGCGTCTGCGCGCTGAACGTGTGCTGGTACCCCGGTGCGATACTCCATGTCAGGACACGCTGCGTCTGGTCCTGCGAGAGCTGATCGAGACTGTTCGGCACCTGAAACCAGTTGCGCGTCGTGAAGAGATTTAGATGAAATGCATCCTTCGGCGCCGGCTGCCAGTCGAAACGATCGAAAATGCTGCTGTTATTTCCGCGGTCGTGAATCGGAAGAAACTCAGGAGTGTCGAGAAAATGACCGGTCCGCACGCCGTTCAGCGAAATAAAGTTTCCGAACTTTGGCGTACCGATACCAAAACTCACGTTTCCACCCCACGTCCCAAATGATCCCCATTGCGATTCGATATCACCGAATGCCTTGGTCGCGCCCAAACCGGACCGCGTCGTTGCGTTCACCACCAGGCTCGTCTTATCGCCATATTGCGCGTCTTGTGAGCCGGTGATCAGCTCCATGCTTTGCAGCGCGTTCAACGGGATCTGCGTGGAAAAGACCTTGCTCTGCTGGTCCGTGATGGGCTGCCCGTCGATCACGTAGCCAACCTGCGCATGGTCGCCGAGTGGATGGAAAAATCCATTGGCATCCGCTGCCACGGCCCCGGTGCTGTAGGTAATCGCCTGGTTTAACGCGCCGCCCGGATCGAACGTGGGCAGCTTGAGGAACTCGTTCCGATCCACGGCCTGATGCGCCGATGTGTCCGTTTCAACTTGCGCTCCCTCCGCCTCAACAGTCACGGTTGTCGAAGTGCCTCCAAGAGCCAGCACGACATTCGCGGTAATGGGAACCGAACTGCGCACGTCGAGGACCTGGTTAGCTATCGTAAAACCGCTCGACGAAACTGTTAGCCGATAAGGATTGAGCGGCACGTTGGTGAAGCGAAATGCACCCGTGCTGTCGGTGGTGGCATGCTGCTCGTATCGCGTCAGCGCGTTCTTGATGCTTACGTCGGCTCCGGGGATAACCGCCCCTGTCGGATCGCTGATCACTCCCGCGATCGTTCCGCTATTAATGGATTGAGAAAACACTGGCGCGGTCCCCATCGCCGCAATCCAGATAAGGCTTGAATAACAAAATGCACGCATAGTAATCTCCCAGCACCTCGATCTTTGAGGTTGAAAAAACCAGTGCCACGCGCCCCGGGGTCTTTCGGGGCACGAAATCAAATTAAAGAGGGCGCTGGCAGGGAGGACCGCGTGAGAACTGGGAGTCCGGCGAACGCTCGGATGTAAGCGAAGATGTTTCCCGAAAGCGAAACCGTTCCGAACGCGAACACCCGGCTAAGACGATACGCTGAGCGGTTGGCCCCGCCCAGGCATGTCCCGCGTGGCAAATGCCGCAGCAATTACTGTGCGAGGGGCCGTGCTGGTGGACCTGTTCGGTGATCGCGGACGCCGTTTGCAGGCTGACGAAGCAGAGCAGCAGCAGGAGAGCCAGTATGCGGCGAATACGCGATCCGATGCTGGGTCCGCGAAGAGACAAGCTATTTTAGTTTAGCGCAGCGCTTCCGCTCCTCAGTTCGCCGAAGGCCTCTCAACCGAGTCGATCACCAGCACTTCCGCTGGAACTTTGCTCGACTCCAGCTTGAGCCCGAGTTGTTCCTGCAAGGCCGCAAAGATCGAAGGGCCGTTGTCGCTCGTACTGACGAGCCGCTGATCGTCGGATGGCGCTTTCGCCTGCATATCATCCGGTGTCCACTCCAGCTTGAAATCATATTTCCCGCTGATCCCCGTCATGTCCGCCACCGTGAGATGCAAAGCCTCCGACAGTTTCAACGCGAACTGCCCCATTGTGTACCCCTCGGCATCAATCCGGCCTCGCCGTGCGTTTCCGCTGCTGCGGCCGGATGTTGAAACCTTGGCTTTCAGGCCATTCTTGCCGGCCACCAGTTTATAGCCCGCAATCGTTCGCTGTTCGCGGTGAACCACCAGCTTGAAACGCTCCGCCAGAAGCGTCCGTAGCATGAGCATCAGGTCGTGGTCGCCGGCCGGCGTGGCCGCCTTTGCTTCGATGAAGTATCGATCCTCGCCGACCCACTTTGGCCCACCGGCGATCTGTGATTCCGGCATGTTGTATGCACCGCGCAGGCATCGCTTCAACGTTACGTTCTGAGCGCTGATCCGCCCCGGGCTTTCGAAAATCCCCGATGATCCGGGAGTAGCCTCCGCACTGAGCTTAATCGAGGCAACTTCAAACGACTGCTGGCTGAGACCCGCCACGCAAACCAGGCCGAACCCCGCAATGCAAGCTTTCCTCACGTCAAAGAACAGACGTTTTCTCCCCTTAAACCGTTGACTATGGAAGGGTGAAGCGGGCCGGTTCCGCCTGGCATTGGACCCTGCCACTAAAGCCCGGGCGCAACCGGCTGTCGGCCGGTAACAAACTCTTGCTGAAATTGCACCAGCACCCATCCCCAACAATCCCAACCGCTTCCCAATACCCCGCCCTTGGGCCCCTCGCATGATGCTGGACAGGCCCGCTATCCTCAAGTCGTGCGGACCACTACGCCTCCGCGCATAAGAAAACCCGCGACGCAACCCTGAAATTTCTGCGTCGCGGCAAGCCCCTCGCAGCGTCGCATTTCGAACGGTTTCCCGTGGAATCAGTCATATCCGCCGTGTGTGTGCAGACAGGGTGCTTAAGAGTGCGCAACAATCAACGAATGAGCAAAGAACTGTTCGACGCCGTACGCGCGGGTGACCAGGCCAAAGTGGAAGCTATGGTCGATAGCAACCCCGCCCTGCTTGCCGCCACCGATGAGAACGGCCTGGGCCCGTTCACCGTCGCCCGTTATTCCCGTCAGAACGGCATCGCCGACATGCTCCTTCGCAAAGGTGTCTCGCTCGACATCTTCGCCGCGGCGATGGCCGGTGTCGATCAGCGCATTATCGAACTGCTCGCTGAAGATCGCTCCCGCATCACTAACTATAGTCACGACGGCTGGACCCCGCTTCACCTCGCGGCCTTCTTCGGCAATCACGCCTCGGCGGAAATCCTGCTGGCCAACGGCGCCGATGTTCACGCCGCCTCACGCAACTCCATGCAGAACACACCGCTCCACGCGGCCGCCGCCGGCCGGCAATTGGAGGTTGCCACCGTCCTGCTCGCCCACGGCGCCGATGTCAACGCCCGCCAGAATAGCGGATGGACACCGCTGCACTCCGCCGCGCAAAATGGAGACATAGATATGTTGAAGCTGCTGCTCGGCCACGGCGCCGATCCTTCGTCCCGTGCCGATAACAACCAGACCCCCATGGACCTCGCCCTGACCAAGGGTCAGCAGCAGGCAGTGGACATACTTGAGCAGCACGAACAACCCCGAGGAGCCAGTTAGCGCGTGCTCGAACAACAAATCGCTCAACTCCAAACCGAGACCCTGGCGCGCATCGAAGCGGCCACTTCCCTCGACGATCTGGAATCGGCCCGGGCCGAAGTGCTCGGCCGCAAAGGCACTCTCAGCCAGTTCAGCAGGAACTTCGGCAAGCTCACTCCCGAGGAACGGGCCAGCGCCGGAAAATCGCTGAATGCCGCTAAAGAAGCCCTCGAGACTGCTCTCGACACCCGCATGCGGGCCTTCGAAGACGAGGCGCAGCGCGAGCGCCTGAAAACCGAATGGATCGACCTGACCCTTCCCGCTCCCGGCACGCGCCCCGGCAGCTTGCATCCCATCACCCAGATCCAGGCCGAAATTGAAGATCTCTTCCTCTCGCTCGGCTTCACCGTCCTCGACGGACCCGAGGTCGAAACGGAGTATCACAACTTCGACGCCCTGAACATCCCGCCCGATCACCCGGCCCGCGACATGCAGGACACCTTCTGGCTTCGCGGAGGACACCTGCTGCGTACCCACACCTCGCCCGTACAGGTGCGTGGCATGGAGAAGCTCGGCCCGCCCCTGCGCATGATCGCCCCCGGCCGCGTCTTTCGCAACGAGGAAATCGATGCATCGCACGAGCACACCTTCTACCAGGTCGAAGGTATGATGGTCGACCGCGACGTCTCTGTCGCCCACCTGCTCTACTTCATGAAGACGCTGCTCAGCGCTATCTTCAAACGCGACGTGACCGTTCGTCTGCGCCCCGGCTACTTCCCCTTCGTGGAACCCGGGTTTGAGCTCGACATCCAGTGCCTCATCTGCGGCGGACCCGGTTGCGCTGTCTGCAAGCAAAGCGGCTGGGTTGAACTGCTGCCCTGCGGTCTCGTCCATCCCAATGTCCTCCGCATGAGCGCCATCGATCCCGAACAGTGGGGCGGCTTTGCTTTTGGCCTGGGCCTTACGCGTCTCGCCATGATGCGATACGGAATTGATGACATCCGCCAGATGCAGGGAGGCGACCTGCGGTTCCTCAGTCAGTTCTAAGCGCAAACAAAAATGAAATTCTCGTACAACTGGATCGCCGACATGGTGGAAGGGCTCGACACCCCACCTGCGGACCTCATGCGTCTCATCACGATGAAGACGGCCGAGTGCGAAGGCCTCGAAGCGGTCGGAGTGCCCATGGACCGCGCCTGCGCCGCGCGCATCGTGACCGTCGAGCCGATTGAAGGCAGCACCCACAACAAGAAGGCGGTCGTCGAAACCCTGGCTTACGGCATGCGCACGGTCGTCTGCGGAGCCCCCAACTGCCGCGAGGGCCTGGTCACAGCCTACCTCCCTCTTGCGCCCAAGGAGATCGAAGGTGTCGTGAGCGATGGCATGCTCGCGAGCCCTGCCGAACTCGGTCTCACCCGCGACCATAGCGGCATCGTCGAGTGGAGCTCCGATGCGCGTTTGCGTCCCGACAACGTCATCGAAGTTGATAACAAGTCCCTGACGCACCGTCCCGACCTGTGGGGGCACTTTGGAATGGCGCGCGAAGTCGCCGCCATTCTGCACAAGCAGCTCCGCGATCCTGTGCCGGCCCCCGCATTCCCTCACGCCCGCTCGCCGGTTCAAATTGAGATTCCCGATCTCACGCTTTGTCCCCGGTACAGCGCGTTGGTTTTCGACAACGTGAAAGTCGGACCCTCACCGCTTTGGCTGCAATATCGCCTCGAATCTATAGGGCTGAATCCGATCAACAATATCGTCGACGTGACCAACTACGTCATGTCCGAAATCGGGCAGCCCATGCACGCCTTCGATGCCGCGAAACTCCGTGGGACGACGATTTATGCCAGGCTCGCGAAAGCCGGCGAACACATCACGGCACTGAACGAAGAGTCCTACACCCTTTCCCCCGCGAATCTCGTTATCGCCGATGAAACCGGCCCTATCGCCATCGCCGGAGTTATCGGTGGTCTCGAAAGCGCCATCGACAATGGCACCCGCCGCGTGGTTCTCGAAAGCGCCTGCTTCCAGGCAGCCAGCGTACGTAGAACTTCCTCGACTTTGAAGCTGCGCACCGACGCCTCCATGCGCTTCGAGAAGGCCCAGGACCCCACCAACACAGTTCGTGGCCTCACACGGGCTCTCGAATTGCTCTCGCAGGTCTCTCCCGGCATCCGCATGGTCGGAGGACTCGCCGATCGCCACGCCGAATTCAAAACACCACCCCCCATCGATCTGCCGCTCGACTGGCTCCAGCGCAAGCTCGGCCGTCCCATCGAAGAACGCCAGGTCCGCGGCATCCTGGAATCGCTGGGCTTTAAGGTAAACGGCACGTCCGTTACCGTCCCCAGTTGGCGCGCCACCAAGGACATTTCAATCAAGGACGACCTGCTCGAAGAAGTAGGGCGAATCGTCGGCTACGACTGTATCAACCCTACGGCCCCGCTCGTGGCGTCCGCTGTACCGCCTGCCGATCCGCGCCGCGTTTATCTCCGCCAGCTCAAGCAGGTGGTCGCCGATCAGGGATTTACCGAAGTCCACAATTACTCGTTCATCAGCGAAGAGATGGCTCAGCGGTTCGGCTTCGATCCCGCCGCTCACGTCCGCGTCGAGAATCCGATTTCATCCGACCAGACGTTGATGCGCATCAGCCTGCTCCCTGGAATCTGGAAAAGCATCCTCGAAAACAGCAAGCACTTGAACGCCTTCCGCATGTTCGAGATCGGCCGCGAGATTCGCAAGAAGAACGGTGGCGAGCTCCCCGATGAAATCCCGCACCTCGTGGCTGCGATTTTCGCGCGCGACGATGGCGCCGCCGGCCTGTTCGAAATCAAGCGACTGGCTGAGTGTTTCATGCCCGGCTGCCAGGTAATACCCGTCGAAGCCCGCCCGTTCGAGCATCCCGAGCGCTCCGCCGAAATTGAGTGGCGTGGCGAGAGGCTTGGCCGCCTCTTCGAGCTTCACCCCTCCATGGATGTAGATGGACGCGCCGCCATCCTCGACGTCGATCTCGCCCGAGCCGAAAAGCTCGCGGAAACCCCCAAGCGCTATCGCCCGTTCCGCCGCTTCCCGACGAGCGCCTTCGATCTCTCGGTGATGGTGCCTCTGCGCGAGCCTGTTTCGAAAATTGAAAATCGTCTCCGCGCACTGGCCGCAGACGACCTGGTCGCAATCGAGTTCGTCCGCCAATACACCGGAGCGCCCCTGCCCGCCGATCTGAAAAGCGTCTCCTACCGGGTCACGGTAGGCGCCCCCGATCGCACCCTGTCCTCGGAAGAGGTCGGAGCCATCCGAAGCCGTCTCATCGAAGGTCTCCAATCCGACGGTTACGAACTCCGTCTGTAGCGTCGCCATCGAATTCAAACCCGAGAGTTTCCGTGGGTTGCGGCTGTGCCGCTTGGTGGCGCAGGCGGTTTCGCCTGCGCGTTTCCCGGCGGCACCCTGTTACTGCTGCCCGCTAGTCGCGCCCTCCGTGGTGGGCCGCGGCGCCGGCCGCTGATAATTCGGAAATGCCGGACGATGCGGCTCCGGATACGGAGTCTTCTCCAACTGCTGCATCGCGATCGCGACAGCTCGCTCGAGCTGCGGATCATGCCCCTCGTGGACCGACTTGGGGTCAAGTTCCACTTCTACGTCAGGAGCGACGCCATGATTCTCGACATCCCACTTGCCCTCCGGGCTGAAGAATCCGAAGTTCGGAGCCGTCACGTTGCCGCCGTCCATCAGCACCGGGTACTGCGACACGCCGACCAGCCCGCCCCAGGTGCGCTTGCCCACCAGCGTCCCCAGCTTGGTAAAGCGGAACATCCACGGCAGCGCATCGCCGCCGGAGCCGGCGAATTCGTTCGTCACCATCACCTTCGGCCCCAAAATAGAGGCCGCGGGTGTCCGGTAGATCGCGCCGTACCGCGGATTCCACCAGCCGATAAGCTGCCGGTGCATCACGTCGATCATGTAGTCAGCCACCTGGCCGCCGCCGTTGAATCGCTCATCGATGACGGCGCCGTGCTTGTCCACCTGCGCAAAGTAGTAGCGATTGAAATTCGTCAATCCGCCCTGGGCCGTGTCGGGCAGATAGACATACGCCAGCTTCCCTCCGCTCAATTGGTCCACCTTTCGCCGATTACCCTCGATCCAGGCCATGTGGCGGAGCTGCTGCTCGTTCGCCACCGGCATCACCGTGATCTCCCGTTCATTCGCTCCCGAGGCGTCGGATGCCAGGCGCAGCACCACGCGCTTGTCCGCGGTGCCTTCGAGCAGCCGCGAGATATCATCGCTCCCGCTAAGATCCCGGCCGTTCACCGCCAGCACATAATCGCCGGCGTTCACATTCAGGCCCGGCTCCGCCAGCGGCGCGCGCACTTGAGGATTCCAACTCTCGCCGGTATAGACTTTCCTGATCCGATAACGCCCGCTCGCGATTTCGTAATCGGCCCCGAGCAGTCCGCCCTGGACGGTCCTGGCCTGCGGAATGTTACCGCCGCCCCCGCGCAGGTGCCCGACGGTGAACTCGCTCAGCATCTCGTGGAAGATGTAATTCAAATCCGAACGCGAAGCCAGCGAATCGAGGTACTTCTCATACTCCTTCTCGCCATCCGCCGAGTTCACCCCGTGCAGGTTGGGATCGTAGAAGTAGCTGCGCTCGATCCGCCACACTTCGCGGTACATCTGCTTCCACTCGGCGCGGGGATCGACGTTCACCTCCACATCGGCCAGCCGCAAAGCGCCTTCGCCCGGCTTCAGCGGCGCGGTTGCGGAAACGATCACGTATTGCGGCGGCCCCGCGGGACCTCCCGGACCGGCAGGACGTCCGCCGCCCTCAGGACCCCGCTGCGCCAGCCGCAGCAGCATCTTTTCGCCGTTGGCCGCCAGGTCGAAATCCTGTACGCCGTCCGCAAGCTTCTCGATCTTCCTGCTTTTGAGGTCGAATTTCGAAAGCGTCATTCCACCGCCGAACCCGCCGCGGCCACCGCCGCCTTGCCCGGTCTCCAGTACGTAAAATACGCCGGCCTTCCCGGCGACGAGTCCCCGATAAGAACGCGCCGGAATCGCGGTAACCGCAATGGTCCGCTGCTCCAGCTTGTCGAAATCGACGCGTACCGGCTTGGGCGGAGCCTCGGGAGCCGCCGCGCCGCCGTTGCCGCCCCTTCCGCGACCTTCCGGCCGGGCCGCCGCTTCTCCCGGCTTTTCCTCGTCGCTCTCCGGCGCGAGCGGAGACGCAATATTATTCGGAAGCACGATCAGGTACACGCTCCGCGTCACTTCGTGCTCGTCGCTGGTCATATCGAGACCGCTCGAAGTTGGCCCATAATTCGTGCTGGCCGTGAAATACAGGTACTGCCCATCATGATCGAAGGCCGGGAACCGCGCGTCGCTCATGCCGTCCGTCACCTGGGTCGCCTTGCCGTCCGCCAGCGAGTACAGCGAGATAGCGTGCATCCGGTTTGGAAGCAGCTTGCCGAATGCCAGCCACTTGGAATCGGCCGACCAAGCGAAATCGCGATCCAGCGCATACCAGTAATCCGTGTCGATCCTCGTCATCTTGCCGGAATCGATATCGACATCCCAGAAGTTAAGCTGGTTGTCATTGAACGCGATGTGCTTGCTGTCGGGCGACCACTTCGGCGAGAAGTAATAGGCCGACTTGCCCGCCAGTGGAATCTTGCGCGTCTCGCCCCCGCCGTTTTGCTGCCTGATGTGCAAGGCGTATTCGCCCGATTCGTCGGAGAAGTACGCGATCGAGCGGCCATCTGGCGACCAGGCCGGGGCGCGATCCATCACGGCCGGCGAATTGGTCAGATCACGGATGTCGCCCTTCTCGGCCGGGGCGGTCAGAATCTCGCCATGCGCTTCAAACACGGCCCGCACGCCGCTCGGCGAGATCTTAGCCTCGCGAATCTCGCGTCCGACGTTCTGGAAATGCGGCCGCACTTCCGACAGGTCTGCCTCGATGTCGATCTTAACCGGGTTGCTCTTCCCGGATGCCAGGTCAAAAATGCTTATTCTCCCGAACTGCTCGTAAACAATCCCGCCCGGCCCGGCGCTCGCGTAGCTGATGTCCTTACCGGTGTTCTTGATCAGTTCGGCAACAGCCTTAGACTTGGGATCGTAGCGGTACAGCGTCATCGGACCGTTGCGGTCGGAAAGGAAATAGATCTTGTCCCCGATCCACATCGGGTTGATGTCGTTCGAATCGACGCGCGGAATCTTTTGTGTGCTCAAATCGGCGAAATTGACCAGCCACAGGTAGCTGGCTTCGCCGCCGCGATAACGCTTCCACGACACGAAGTTGTTGAAGCCCGGCGCAAACTGCCCGCCGTCGAGCGGCGCATAAACCATCTGCTTGCCATCGGGCGAGTACGCTCCGGTGCAAGCCATCGGCAGCGGCAGCACCTGCGGAAGTCCACCCTCGGTGGAAACCGTATAAAGCTGCGTGTACCGGGAGAAGCTATCGCGATTCGAACGGAAGACAATGCGTTTGCCGTCCGGAGCCCAGCCCACAACGCGGTCGGCGTCGGGATGATAAGTGATTCTCTTTGGCACTCCACCATCGACCGGCAGCGTAAAGACGTCGGTGTTTCCGTCGTACTCGCCCGAAAACGCGAGCGTGCCGCCGTCCGGCGAGAACGTGGCTTCGGTTTCGACGCCCGTGCCGCCGGTCAGCCGGGTGGCTATCCCGCCTTCGCGGCTGACCTTCCATAAATCGCCCGCGTAAGTGAAGATAATCGTCGTTTTGTTCATCGCGGGTTTCTGCAGAAGGTGAAGAGAACCGCTTTGGCCGACTAGGGCCGGCACTGCGCCAACGAGGAGCAGACTAAGGAAGATGCGCGCCATGGAACCTCCGGTTTGTCCAGTGTATCGAAAAACAGCACCCGGTATTCAAGTCAGCGCCTGCTTTGTTCTCAATGCTCCTGAAAAAATGTTGCCTTAAAATTCAGCAGTTTAGCCGGATGACCAGTTTTGACCTCTTTTCCACTGTTACAAACCTGTGGTAGGATGCTCTGGTCTCGCACTGGGTAGGGGTTGGTACGTTCGGCCATCTGTGCCGGAGAAGTAATCTCAATTTTGGGAGAGGGGTTTATCTATGCGAAAGTCTCTACATGGATTGCTGGTTTTGTTGCTTTTCACCAGCTTCCACATCAAAGCCCAAGTCAGCGCGACGGGTACGATCCTCGGAACCGTCACTGACAAAACAGGTGCGGTCGTCCCAGGCGCCGATGTCAAGGTAATCAGCAAGGATACTGGCACCGCTCGCGAAACCAAGTCGAATGACTCGGGCCAGTATCGCTTCGATTTGATGCCGGCTGGCACGTACGAAGTCCGGGTGACCGTCAAAGGATTTGCCACGGCAGTATTCGATAAAGTCGGCGTCGCAGTGAGCCAGACGACGACGATCGACGCCTCATTGGCGCCGAGCACACAGGCCGAAGTTGTGACAGTGGAGTCGACCGGCGCTCCTCTGGTTGACACCGAAAAGGTCGATGTCAGTCTGCCGGTTACAACCAAGGAGATCCAGGATCTTCCGTTGAACGGCCGCGATTTCGTGAACCTGGCCTACCTGGCTCCAGGGGCCCGGCCGGTCAATTCCTATGACCCCACCAAAAACCGCGTTGGTGTGTTCGCAGTGGACGGCTCCAGCGGTCGTAACGTCAACGTGACCGTCAACGGCATCGATGACAAAGACAATACGGTTGGCGGACCAGTGATGCAGTTGCCGCTTGAAGCCGTGCAGGAATTCCAGATCAGCACGCAGCGGTTTTCGGCCGCGAATGGCCGCAGCGAAGGCGCGCTGATCACGGCGATCACGAAGTCGGGCACCAATCAGCTTCACGGGTCGCTGTATTTGTTCGATCGCAACCAGGCGCTGAACGCCAACGATTACTTCAGTGAACAGGGAGGTAGCCCCAAGCCCGACTACGGACGCCAGCAGTTTGGCGGATCGATCGGCGGCCCTGTTCGGAAGGACAAGGATTTCCTCTTCTTCGCATTGGAACGTGAGCGCGAGTCGACCGCCATCGCGGTCAACCCGAAGTCCTTTAGCGAACTTCAGATTGCCAAGGCGAATGGTTTCGCGGCAGATCCGGTAAGCGCGATTCCGACTCCCTATTTCGATTGGCGCTACAACGGTCGTTGGGACCACCGCATCAACGACAAGAACAATCTGTCGGCCTCGTACAGCAATCAGAACAACACCGGCCAGAACGATCAAAGCGGCAACAACAACGACTTGACGGCCGGCAACTTCACGACGAACCAGTTGATCCTGGCTAGCGTGAACCTGAGTTCCGTAATCACGCCAACTATCGTCAATTCCTTCACAGTCGGCTACCAGTATTGGAATAACCTGATCGATTCCAGCATCCGCGCAAACAATATCACCTTCCCCGATGCGGCGCTGGGCACGAACGTCAACGTCCCCCAGCAGTCGTTCCAGAAGAAGTGGCAGTTCAAGGACGACCTCTCGATCACCCGCGGCAAGCACAATTTCAAGGTGGGTATGGACTTCCTGTGGGAGCCCGTGTTGGGTGGGTTCTTCGAGAACAATCCTACGCCTGGAATCACCTTCTTCGACGATCCCAGCAAGATCATCAGCGACAAAGCCGATTATCCGCAGGGCTTCCAGACCCCCGGCGCAGTTTCCGCCATTACAGAAACCGCCGGCAATCCCTACTTCCTGTTGAGCACGAAGATGTTCGGCGCCTACTTCCAGGACGATTGGAAAGTAAGCCGGCGGCTCACGCTGAACCTGGGCTTGCGCTATGACCGCGACTTTAATCTCAATGGCGCCTCGGCCCAGGGGAATGCACGCGCTTACCTGGCATTGAAAGCCATCGGCAGCGGCTACGGCGGTATCCCGCAAGACGATACCAAGGACTTCAGCCCCCGTATTGGCTTCTCCTACGACCTGACCGGTTCCGGCCGGCACATCCTGCGCGGCGGCTTCGGTCTCTATTACGGCCAGATCTTCGAGAACATTCCGTTGTTCATGATTCAATCGGCTAACCCGACGCTGTTCACCAACGTGCTGAACCTGGCCAATCCCTCCGCTCCGCAGGCTGGAGTAGCGCCGAGCACGGCCGCTGACAAAGTTCCCGGGACCAACCTGCTGCTCTCGCAATGGCGTTATGGCATTGATCCCATCCCGCCGATTCCCCCGCCGCCCACCGCTCTGGCCGCCGGGAACACGGGTCGGATCATGGACCCGAACTACCACAATCCTTACACCGAACAGGAAAATGCCGGTTATAGCTGGTCGTTGAATGACGCGAACGTCATTGAAATCGATTATGTGCACGTTCTTAGCCTCCGCGAAAACAAGAACGTCAACATCAACTACAAGCTGCCCAGTCTTCCCGGTGCTCCGCGCGTCTTCAGCTCCGCTTTCGCCGCCGCTGGCCTCCCGGTATTGAGCAGCATCACGGATTCCCTTTCGGTCGGTCGTTCCCGTTATGACGGTCTCAACCTCGCCTACCGCCGCCGCCTTAGCCACCACTTCACGATGAATACCAGCTACGTCCTGTCGAGGGCGCTGGCCTATCATGGTGCGGCGGCCAGCTATAGCAGCGCTCCGTCGAACGTCACGAACTATCTCGCGTCCTACGATTTCGGGCCCACGCCATCCGACGAAAGGCATCGTTTTGTCGTCAGCGGCGTGTTCGAGCTGCCCTGGGGCTTTAAGTTCGCTCCGATTATGCAGTGGGCATCTGCACGGCCGTATAATCCCGTCCAGGGCGTTGATTACTTCGGCTACGGTACTGGCGGAACCGCCGAGCAGGCTGTCCTTCTGAAGAGCAGTCCCAACAACTTCACGGCGACCGCCGCCTACACCCCGGCTCAGATCCAGTCGTGCCTGGGCTCCGGCGATTGCATGATCGCCAACTACAACTCGGCGCGTGGAAGGCCGTTCTTCCAGCTCGATACGCGTTTCAGCAAGGACTTTCGTTTCAAGGAGCGCTTGAACCTGGAGTTCTTTTTCCAGGCATTCAACCTGACTAACCGCGCTAATTTCGGCGGCAACTTCTACAACAACATCCGGTCCTCGAACTTCGGCACGCCGGCCGGCTTCATCACGCCTTCGGCTGTCGTGATTCCGCAGTTCTTCGCCGGTGAAGCGGGCTTCACCTTCCGCTTCTAAGCTTTAGCAGTTCAGTACTAAACAATCGAACGGGCGGGGCTTTTCGGCTCCGCCCGTTTTTCTTTTGGGGTAGACTTAGATTCATCCGTTGTGGCATTAGTAACGTCCGATTTTGACCCCGTGCGTCTATACGAGGCCGTTCGAGGGGGGGACGCCTCGGCTGAGGAAGAGTTGGTGGCGCGGTTTCAACCGCGTATCCGTACATTCCTGAGCATGCGCACGTCTGAACGCGACGCCATTGAAGAACTCGGACAGGAGATCATTGTCGCCGTCCTGTGTGCCTTGCGAGAGAGCAAACTGCGTGAGCCGAAACAACTTTCTTCGTTCGTTTACGGCACCGCGCAAAACTTTTTTAACGACTATTTACGGAAAAGGTCGCGCGAAAAACTGCACCCGCTGCCGGTAGACGAAGACTATCCCGCGCCCGGGCCGGTTCTCGACGATGACAAGGTGCTTATTGCCCGGCGGGAGATCGACGCCCTCGATCCGGCCGACCGCCATATCTTGCAAATGACTCTGGTGGAAGGATTTACGGCCGGCGAAATCGCCTCGACCCTGCGCCTGACGCCGGATACCGTCCGGCAGCGTAAGTCCCGGGCTCTGAAACGGTTGCTCGAGCGCCTTAACCCGGTGTCACATTCCGGGGCGCGGTTACCACTATCGTAAGGAACACCATGACGTGCCAGGATTCTCAATTCGAAGAGGCGATCGAACGGTACCTCACTGGTAACCTCAAGGGACCGGAACGCGAAGAGTTCGAAAAGCACTATTTTGAGTGCGACCGTTGTTTTGAAGCGGTCGAAGCGGCGCGCGCCGTGCAGACGGCTTTGCAGTCGGTAAGGAGAGCCCGGGCTCCCGCGCCGATACGACGCAGGTGGGTGCCGCTCGTGGCCGCGATAGCCGCCGTGCTGTTGATTGGGTTGAGTGTGGTCTTGTGGCGGCGGCCGGCAACGGCTGCCTACACGCCCCCGCCGGCGCCGAACCGATTGGAATTGCTGGCTCGCTTCGACCCTCCGCGCTACGAAGCAGGCACGCTGCGGGGAACGGAGGCCGCGCCGTCTCCGGACTTCCGAACTGCCATGGCACGGTACTCTCAGGGTGACTATCCGGGAGCAATACCGGGTCTTCTCAAGGTGGAGTCCACCGAGGCGCATTTCTACCTCGGGGTCTCTTACCTTCTGAACAACAATCGCACCTCCGGAATCGCGGAATTGCGAAAAGTGGTCGCCGCGGGCGATACTCCATACCTGGAGGAGGCGCATTTCTACCTGGCAAAGGGCCTGCTCGGCGGCGGCGACGTAGCCGGGGCACGGGAGCAACTCCAGGATGTCATCGTAATGCATGGCGATTTGGAGAAGCAGGCAGGGGATCTGGCCGCGCAGTTGAAGTAACATGCAGTTTATCAGCAGTCTGGCAGCGTGGTGCAGGACCTCGCATGCCACAAAAGCAATCAAAGGCTCATCGTCCGGAGACGGTGGAACGGTGAAGCAGGCGGTTTCGCCTGCCTTTGGACCTGACCGGGAACGCGCGGGCGAAACCGAAACCGCCTGCGCCACCATCGTTTTCCATCGCGACGCGTATGCTTCAAGATCCGGTCTGTGCTTCCCAAAGCAGGCGAAACCGCCTGCTTCACCCTTCCACCGAATCCTGAATTCGATGCTGTTGAAAGTCACAGGCCACGCCTGCCCCACCCTTCCAGCCGCTCGTGCCTGGCTTGCCGTCCTACCGCTTTGCTTGTCCTTTTGCGCCGCCCAGACGCCCCGGACGGAAGTGAATCAGTTGCTGCGTTTTGGCCAGCGCGCCCAAGCAGAAGCTGTCGCGAGCCATTGGCTTTCGGACGTTCAGGCGCGCGGTGATCAGCAAACTGCGGCGGCAGCCGACGCCCTGGATGCGATGGCGCTCTGCGCCGCGACTGGCAAACCCGAAGCTACTGCGCAGGTCCGCGAATTGGCCGGACAGGCGATCGCGATTAAGGGGAAAATTGGCGGCACGGCCGCTTCCTCCATTCCTGCCAGCATGGGCATCCTGGGTTCGCAGCAGGCCGATTCCGGCGATTACGACGGGGCGCAAAAGACGCTGGAAGACGCGCTCCTGCTCGCCGACGCCGACCGGAATTCGCTGCAGGCCGCCGACCTTTGCCTGAGGCTCAGCGAGGTGTACTGGATAAAAGGCAAATACGAGCGCTGCCAGGACCTGGGCCGGCGCGCGCTCGCCATTTATGAAAAGGAGTACGGCCCCGATCATCCCGCCACGGCTGCGGCGTTAGCTTCGATCGCCAGCGATTTCACGGCCAGCGGCGATTATGCCCAGGCAACTCCGTTATTCGAGCGTGCGGCGGCGATTCAGGAGAGCAAGCTCGGAACCGGGAGTCCGGAGTTCGGGCGGACTCTCAACAAGCTGGCTTTCAACTTTCTTCGGTTAGGCGAATATGCGCAGGCGAAGATTGATGGGGAGCGCGCGGTCAATATTCTGGAGGCCTCGGTTGGAGACCGTTTGCCCGTAACCGGCGAGGCGGAACGGACCCTGGGCCATATCCTCACGGAACTGGGCGATTTCGGGGGTGCCGAGCAGGCCCAAAAGCGCGGCCTGGAGATTCTTGAAAAACAAGTGGGACCTGACTCCGTACTGGTCGGCGACGCCCTGATCAGCCTCGGAAACAGCGCCAAGGATTCGGGCGGCGTGGAACGGGCCAAGGCGTTCTACTCGCGCGCCCTACAGATTTACGAGGCGCGGCTTGGACCAGAGAATACGAAGGTCGGCGGAGCGCTCGATAATCTCGGGCAGACGCTGGTTCTGCTGAAGGATTATGATGGCGCCCGGGCCAGCCTGGAGCGGGCGATCGCGATTCAGACGAAAGCGCTGGGCCCGCGGAATGTTTGGGTTGGCAATCTGTATCAGGGACTGGCGAAAGTGGCGGCCGCGACGGGGCAATATGCGGAGGCCAAACGGCTCCTGGAGCGGAATCTGGACATCTGGCGCGAACAGCTTGGCCCGACGCATCCGTACACGGTGGTTTCAACGACGCTGATGGCCGATGTGCTGGCGCGAATGGGAGATCGCGGTTCGGCGCTGGATACCGCGCTGGAGGCCACGCGCATTCGTCACGATGACGTGGCGTTCACGGTTCGCACGGTGGACGAACAACAGGCGCTGCGTTACGCCTCGAAGAAGACCAACGATCTGGATACGGTTCTGACGTTGGCTGCGGCTGCGCCCGCAGATGGCCGGAGGGCGGCGTGGGATGCCTTGATTCACAGCCGCGCGCTCGTTTTGGACGAAATGGCCGCCCGGCATCGCACGATTCATGAGTCGCACGATCCGGAGATTGCCTCGCTTGCGGGCGAGGTGGACCGTACGCGTGCCGATTTGGCCCGCTTGGTGGTGCTGGGAAAAGGGAGCAAAGCTCCAGCGGCTTACCTCACCGCGATGAACGATGGCCGGTCGCAAGTATATCGGGCAGAGCAAGCGCTGGCCGTCAAGAGCGCCAATTACCGGACTCAACTGGAGCGCGAGCGGGCGGGCTTTACCGAAGTGAGTCGAGGACTGCCTCGTGGAAGCGCGATGATCGCCTTCGCGCGTTACCAACAGGGCAACTACTCGACGCCGGAAAGTACGCCAGTTGCTTCTTACATGGCTTTTGTCCTGCGCGCGGGCGAGCGGGCGCCTCGAGCTTTGCGGCTGGGAAGCGCAGCGCGTATTGACCGGTTGGTCGCCGGCTGGCGGGCCGAAATCGACCGGGAGCGAATCTCCGCCGGCCACTCCGAGCGCCGCAATGAGGCAGCCTCTCGTGAGGCTGGTGAGGCGCTTCGGGCGGCGGTTTGGGATCCGATAACGGCGACGATTGCCGGGGCTCGCGAAGTCTTTATTGTTCCCGACGGCTCGCTGCAGTTTTTGAACTTCACGGCGTTACCTTCGGGGAGTTCCCATTACCTGATCGAGGACGGCCCTCTGTTGCACACGCTTTCGGCGGAACGGGACATCGCGCTTCCACCGGCGCGGCTTCCGGGGCATGAAATGCTGGCGATCGGGAATCCGGCTTACCAGGCGGCCAGCCCGGGGCAACTCACCGCGTCGGCGATCTTCCGGGGCGGCCATTCCTCGTGCGGCGACTTTGCCAAGCTGCAGTTTGAGAGTCTGCCGGACTCCGCCGTTGAGGTACGCGAGTTGGTGGACATTTGGAACCGTCCAGGCTGGAAAGCGGAAGCGCTGCTGGGTGCGGGCGCGACGGAAGCAGCTTTGAAGGAACTGGTGCCGGGTAAGCGCGTTGTGCACATCGCCACGCATGGGTTCTTTCTCGACCAGGATTGCCGCGAGGCGGCGGTTGTGAAGGAGAATCCACTGCTTCGTTCGGGATTGGCGCTCGCCGGGGCAAACCGCCGCAACAGCGCCGGACCGCAAAGCGAAGACGGCATTCTCACGGCGGAAGAGGCGGCTTCACTGGATCTTCGACAGACGGAGTGGCTGGTTTTGTCGGGATGTGACACCGGGTTGGGCGATGTCAAGGCAGGCGAAGGAGTGCTGGGATTGCGGCGGGCCTTCCAGGAAGCGGGCGCCCGGACGGTGATCGCGAGTTTGTGGCCGGTTCAGGATGTTGAGGCTCGCGAGTGGATGGTGGCTCTTTACCGGGCACGGTTCGTCAACAATGCCGGGACGGCGGAAGCGGTGAGGGACGCGAGCTTGCGGGAGTTGGCTTCGCGGCGGGCGGCGGGAAAAAGTACACATCCGTTTCACTGGGCCAGTTTTGTTGCCGTGGGGGACTGGCGATGACACGGTCAGTCCTACGCGGGAGGAAATCAGTGAGCCCTGGCGGCTTGCCCCGGTTTCGCTTTCCTGGCCAGAAATACTAACCCGATCACTAGCAGACAGAGCGTTCCCATCAACCAAAACGCATCGACGTAGGCCAGCACCGAAGACTGCCGCTGGAGGTTGCGGTAAAGCTGTCCATAAGCTTGCCGCGATGCCTGGCCGGACGCGCTTCGGGTGCTGAGGAGGTTCGTTATGTTCGTGATCGCCTGCTGCAGCCGCGGATTGTATTCGAACAGGTTCCGGGAGAGGTAAACCTGGTGCACTTGCTGGCGGCGCGCCAGCAGCGTTGTGACGAAGGAGATGCCGACACTACCTCCTATGTTGCGCATGAGGTTAGTCAGGGCGGACACCTGGTTGCTGGCCTCCTGCGGCATGTCGTTGTACGCAATCGTGTTGATGGGTACGAACAGAAACGCCATGGCGGAAGACTGGTAGACGCGCCACAACATCAGCGTGCGGTAATCGACGCCGAGGTCTAGATTTGTCATGTGGAATGCGGCGAAGCTAAAGATCAGCAGGCCGGTCACGATCAGGTAGCGGGCATCAAAGCGCGAGACGAGGAGGCCGCCGATCGGCATGAGCACCACGAGCGCGAATCCTCCCGGCGACAGCAATTCACCGGCCTTCTGCGCGGTGTAGCCGAGCTCGACCTGCGCGAATTCGGGGATCAGTACGGTGCTGCCGAACAGAACCGCGAAGACGCAGAACAGCAGCAGGCAGGCCACGGCGAAGCTGCGGTGCTTGAAGAGATGCAACTCGACAATCGGGTGCTCCTGGCGCCACTCCCAGAAAATGAACGCTATCACGGCAACCGCCGCAGTGATGGTGAACATGGTAATGAACGAAGACGTGAACCAGTCGTCGCGCTGGCCTTTATCGAGCACCACCTGGAAGGCGCTGAGACCGGTGGCGATGAGCACCAGGCCGACAAAGTCGATGGGCTGACGTTTGGTCTTCTCGCGCGCCTCGTCCATGTAGGGAGGGTCCTTAACCATGAAGCTGGTGAGGAACAGCGACAGGAGTCCGAAGGGCACATTCACGTAGAAGATCCAGCGCCAACTGTAGTGGTCGGTGATCCAGCCGCCGAGAGTTGGGCCGATGGCGGGCGCCAGGACTACGGCCATGCCGTACATCGCGAACGCCATCCCGCGCTTCGCGGCAGGAAATGTGTCCGCGAGGATGGCTTGCTCGCTGGGCCCCAGGCCGCCGCCGCCCATACCCTGCAGTATGCGGAAAAAGATCAGCATTGCGAGGCTCGGGGCCAGGCCGCATAGGAACGATGAGATCGTGAATAGCAGGACGCAGCTCATGTAGAAGCGCTTGCGTCCGACGCGATCGGTGACCCAGGCGGAGATGGGCAGGATGATGGCGTTTGAAACCAGGTAGCTGGTGAGAACCCAGGTGGATTCGTCGACGCCCGCCGATAAGCCTCCGGCGATGTGCGGCAGCGCCACGTTGGCGATGGAGGTATCCATCACTTCCATGAAGGTCGCGATAGTGACCGTGAAGGCTACGGCCCAGGGGCTATGTCCGGGATGCCAACCTTGTTCCTGGTCGTGTTCGGCCATGCCACTAATCGACGCGGACCTTCGGCTCGACCGACATGCCGGGCCGCAGCCGCTCTAATCCGCCTTGGTTCTTCTTCAACCGGATACGCACCGGCAGCCGCTGCACCACCTTCACGAAGTTGCCGGTGGCGTTTTCGGGCGGCAGAAGGCTGACAACCGATCCGGTCGCGCCGGGCATGCTCTCCAGGTAGGCGTCGAAGTCGCCATTGATGGCATCGACGTGAACGCGAACGCTCTGGCCGGGGTGCATTCGGCGAAGCTGCGTCTCGCGAAAGTTCGCAGTCACCCAGAGGTCGTTCAACTGCGTGACAAGCATCACCTGTTGCCCGGGGGTAACATGCTGGCCGATTTCGGCGGTTCGTTTTGCGACAATTCCGTCGACCGGCGACGTGATTTTGCAGTACGACAGGTTCAGCTCCGCCTGGTCGACTTGCGCGCGGGCGGCCTCCGCGGCGGATTGACGGGTCAAGACGTTGGCGCGCTGGATCGCGACCTGACGGGGTGCGTTCTGGCGTGCTTCCTCGGCTCGCCGGCGCGCTTCGTTGAGTTGGGCCTGACGCTGGTCGACCTGTTTCCTTGCGGAATCGGCTGCTTTGCGGCTCGCCACGACGGTGGCGGCGAGAGATTTGGCGTTGGCGACCACCTGGTCGAACTGCTCCCGTGGTACTTCGTCCTTGTCAGCGAGCGGCCGGTAGCGGGCCACATCGGCTTGCGCCTTGGTATTATTGGCCTCGGCTTCATCGATTTTGGCGACGGCGGCTTCATAGTCGCGTTCGGCCGCTGCCAGCCCAGCTTCGGCGCTACTCACTTCGGAACTGGTGGTGGAAATCTGCGTCTGGTTAGTCACGGCCGTCACGGGAACGTTCGGCTGCTGCGCCTGGGTTTGTTCCTGGGCCTGCGCTAACTGGCTGCGCGCCTGTTCCAGGGCCACCTTGTTGTCGCGGGGATCGAGATCGACCAGGACCTCGCCCGCTTTCACCGATTGGTTCTCCTCCAGGTAAACGGCTGTGATGGTGCCGGCGATGCGGCTCGCGATCCCGCTGATGTGTCCGTCGATGTAGGCGTCGTCCGTGCTCTCGAAATGGCGCGAGTGCAGCCAGAAGAGAATGCCTCCGATGGCCACGATAGCGACGGCGATGATGATGATCGCCTTCCGGATTGGGTGCGGCTTCTTGGGCTCCTCTTTATGTTCGTCCTTGTTCTCGTCTTTTTTGTGGCCGTTGGGGGACTGCTGCTTTTGTTCCTGATCTTTCTGTTCTGCCGTTTTAGTGGTCTGTTCGTCCGCCATGCTTACTTCCCCTGGAGCAGGCGAGTGATTCCCTGCTCGGTCTGGCCGACAGCACGCGCCAGGCTGACTTGCGCCAGGTTGAACGCGTAAAGCGCGGTGATGTAGTCCTGTTCGGCGGTCGCGACGGACTCCTGGGCTTGCACCAGCTCAACGGTGTCCGAAACCCCGGCTCTGAAGCGATCGCGGGCTTGTTCCATGGTGTCAGCCGCCAAGTCTCGATTCGACTGCGCGACTCGAACCTGCTCGGACGCGGCAGTCAAATCGAGGACGGCAAGGCGCACATCCTGCTCCGCACGGGCTTTAGCGTCTTCGTACTCGGATTTGCGTTGCGCCAAGGCTGCGGCGGCCTGGTCAATGTCGGCGCGAATGCGGCCAAAGCGAAAGATCGGAAAGACCACGGCGCCGTTCACGGAGAACGTGCCATGCGCATCACGCGAGGGGTTGACGCCGGTTGCGCCATAGTCGGCCGTGACGTCGAGCGAGGGATAGTATTCTCCGATGGCTGCACGGCGTACGAGATCTGCCGCTTTGACCTGTGCCGCGGCGGCCTGAACATCGGCCCGGTTTGAGAACGCATGCTGGATCAGGTCGTCGACATTCGGCGCAGGAAATTCGCGATACGGAATGGTGTCCGCGAGCGTGAAACATTGGGCCATCGGCATGCCAATGAGCCGTGCCAGCAGGATCTTCTGCTTCTCGAAGTCGTTGGTGAGAGTGGTGAGCCTCTGCTGTTGGGTTTGCAGCTCCACCAGGCTGCGGTTTACGTCGATGCGGGCATTCAAGCCACTACGGTTGCGATCCACCGCTTGCTGGCGAACGGCCTCCGCGGTGACGATTTGAGCCTTTGCCGTTTCGATGCGGGCGGCGGACGCAAGAATCTGCATATAGGATGCTGCGACAGCCAATGCCACGAGTTCGCGGCTGTCCTTGGCGGACAGGTCGGCTGAGCGGGCGTTCTCGATGGTCGACCGCCAGCTCCGAAGGCCGGTCACGCTGAGGCTTTCAGTGAAGTTTGCTCGCGCATCGAAGTAGTTAAAAGGACCCACGACGGTCGGAAATTGAAAACCGGGGATGGGGACCATGATGCGCAGTCCCTGGGCCGCGAGATTGATCTGTTGGACACTTTCCCGGACGTTGCCAATCAGGTCGGGCAACAATTGCGAGACCGCGGCGAGTCGTTCGGCTCGCGCTTGCCGCACGGCGTTACCGGCTCCGATGGCGCCGAGGTTGAATTGGACGCCGCGGCGGATAGCATCGTCAAGGGTCAACGTTACAGGCTGCGAGCTAACCGTGCCATGGGCGACACTTCCCTGATAGGCGCCCTGAATCGAGACCGACGGATTCAGAGTATTCACCGAGTTACCGCCGCCATTAGACGGGGTTTCGGACGGCACGACGGTTCCATTCTGCTGTTGACGACCCGAAAGAGGAAGTTGTTGTGGCCTGGGTAACTGTTGAGCCGGCGGGGGCGCTCCCACCTGTGCGTACACCGCGAGACTGCATGTGAGCCAGAGGAAACGCCTCATGATCTCCGCGTTGGTTAGATGCTCGCAGAGTGGAGCTTGGAGGTTAGAAGGGAGTTATAGGACGAAGCCGCCGCTGACGTTAATGCACTGTCCGGTGATAAACCGGGCATCGTCTGAGCAGAGAAAAGCAACGACGTCGGCTATGTCTTCAGCGGTTCCGAGGCGGCCCAGAGGATGACGGTCGAGGGCTCGCTGCAGGGTCGCGACGTCATTGAAATGCTCGGCGGTCATGCCGGTGGTGACATATCCGGGGGCCACGGCATTCACCAGGATCTTGCGCGGAGCGAGTTCAGCCGCCCAGGAACGGGTGAGCGAATCGATGGCTGCTTTCGTGGCGCCGTAAAGACTGCGCCCCACGACGCCGGTGCGCGCGGCGACGGACGAGATATTGACAATGCGCGCGCCATCTTTGAGGAGCGGCAGAGCGCACTGCATCACCCAGAATGGCCCCTTGAGGTTGGTGTCGATGATCTCGTTCATTGCTTCGAGCGATGTCGAGCCGAGAGGACTTCCCTTCCAGACTCCGGCGTTATTCACGAGGATGTCGAGGGGCTGGCCGTCGAGCGAGGCGAACATTCGTTCGATGTCGGTGGGCGAGGCGAGGTCGGCTTGCACCAGGCGCATGTCGCCGACCTCTTCCGCGGCGGCTCGATTGCGGTGGTAGTGAACGATGACGTCGACGCCTTCAGACGCCAGGCGTTGGCAGATGGCACGACCGATGCCGCGAGATCCGCCTGTGACCAGCGCTGTGGTTTGGGGTCGGAATGTCATGGTACGCCGGGCAGGCGAAACCGCCTGCCCCACCAAGTAGGATAGCGGCAAGCAATGGTGGAGCTGGCGGCTTCGCATGCGTATTCTCGTTTAGATCCATAGGCTGGCATTAGACTCAATGCTGGTTAGTCCTTTCAGAGGGGTGGTGCAAAGGCGGGTTTCAGACCGCGATTGGGCTGTAATGCAGTACCGCCGCTTTCGCCGTTCCGTGAATAGCGCATTTGCTACGCTGAACGTTCCTCATGGTTGAGACCATTCAGTGGACTGATGCGGGCGTCGTTATGATCGACCAGACGAAGCTGCCGCGCGAAGAGGTTTATGTCACTTGCCGGGATTACAAGGACGTGGCGGAGGCGATCCGCTCCATGGTGATCCGCGGGGCTCCCGCGATCGGGGTGGCGGCGGCTATGGGCGTCGCGCTCGGCATGCAGACGGCAACAACGGACGAGGAGTTCGCGACAATTTGCAGTACGCTCGCAGCCACCCGCCCGACGGCCGTCAATCTGTTCTGGGCCATCGATCGGATGAAGCGGGTCTACCGTGAGATGCGTGGACATCCAGTTGAGGACGTCAGGAGACGGTTGGAAGCCGAGGCGCAACAGGTCCGGCTGGAAGATATCGCGATCAATGAGTCCATCGGGCGGAATGGCGCAGAATTAGTGCCGGACCAGAAGACCGTTCTCACGCACTGCAACGCCGGGGCGCTGGCAACCGCGGGATACGGAACGGCGTTGGGGGTGATTCGCAGCGCTGTCGCAGCCGGCAAGCGGATCGATGTGTTTGCGGACGAGACGCGGCCTTTTTTGCAAGGCGCGCGGCTTACGGTTTGGGAGTTGCAGCATGACGGTATTCCCGCCACGCTGATCACCGACAACATGGCGGGGCATTTTCTGCACTCCGGGCGTATCGGGTGCGTGATTGTGGGCGCGGACCGGATTGCGGCCAATGGCGATGTGGCCAACAAGATCGGGACGTATTCGGTCGCGGTGCTGGCCAAAGAAAACAATGTGCCGTTTTATGTTGCGGCGCCCATCTCAACACTGGATCTCAGCCTGGCGTCGGGCGACCAGATCCCAATCGAGCAGCGCGCCGCGATGGAAGTGACCCACGTGCACGGCGTGCCGGTTGCGCCGGAAGGAGTGCGGGTTGAGAATCCCGCTTTCGACGTGACTCCCAACCGCTACGTGACCGCGATCATCACGGAGCGCGGCGTAGCGCGCGCACCTTACACTGAATCGCTGGCGAAGCTGGTAAGTTAGCTTTATGCGAGCTGTTTGCCTCCTCCTGCTAGGTTCGTTTTGCATTTTTGCTTCTGGTGAGCATTCGAACCGGCGTGCGCCCGGTTTCGCGCTTCCCGATCCGGAGTACAAGCATTTCTACGACCTGCAGGATTTTCGGGGGAAGGTGGTTCTGATCGACATCATGGCGACGAACTGCCCCCACTGCATGCTGTTGTCGACCACCCTGGAGCAGGTGAAGCAGAAGTATGGCGATAAGGTCGCGATTCTATCCGTGGTGCTGCCGCCGGACAACCAGGCGACAGTGGCCTCCTACGTCGCGAAGAACAAAATTACGGTGCCGATCGTCTGCGACATGGGGCAGATGACCATCTCGTATCTGCAGGCATCGCCGAGCACATCGCATATCGACGTGCCGCACCTGTTCCTGATCGATAAGAGCGGGATGATACGGAACGATTTCGCGTATTCCGAGGCCGACCGCAACGTGTTTGAGGGGCCGGAGCTCTACAAGGAAGTGGAGAAGCTTCTGAAGTAGCTAGGACTGCGCGGGTCCGGGGATCTGCTGGACCATATTCGCGACGCTCGGAACGCAACCGATTTCGAAGAATTCACGAGCGCTCTCGGCCAGTCCTTCGGCGAGTTCCTGGACCATGGAGAGATACATCATGCGCTGCTCGAAACCGATTCCATCGGCTTTGAGCAGTGTGAGCAGGCGCTTGATGATCACTAAGCGCTTTTCAAAGGTGCCCGCAATCTCGCCGATGTTGTCGTTGAGGAAGTCAACTGCCGCGAGCTCCGCCTTTTGTAATTCTTGCGGAGACCAACGCGTGAAGTCGGGATATAGCATTAGGCCTCACTCTCTGCGCGGGTAAGGCGCGGAGCAGGATTCAAACTGTTCGGATGGAATAGTTCTGACATATTTGACGTGGTGTTGTCAAGAGCGGATTCGTATTGGGCTGATTTAATTTGAAATCGGAGCGCCGTTCAGTTTTCTTTATGGGACAAGATCACGGGGCGGACGCGCAGGCGAAACCGCCTGCGCCACCTTGATTTTCATCCACCGGTCGTTTGGCGAGAAGATCTTATGTCTGCGGATAGGTGCGGTTGGAGTTGTAGCCTCCTCCGGCATCCTGGTCCAGTTCGGCGGCTTTGGTGGGGACCTGGACGGTTTGCGGGGGCGGGACCTTCTTTGTGATTTCGTCTATGATCGGTTTCACGATGGGTTTTCGCATCGAGTTCTCCTTTCGAGCACAATTCTAGAACGGCGCTTCCGCGGGCAAACCTCCTCACCCGTCGTAAGTTATGGCAAGCAAGGGGGAAGGAAAAAGGGCGTGGTGCGTGAACGAGTGTATTGAGTTATAATTATTCATACATCTGAATGTTTAATCAATGAAGAAGCAACGCATTGGAATCGTTGGGTTTCGCGGCTACAGCGGCGCGGAGTTGATCCGCATTCTGGACCGCCACCCGTCTGTCCAACCGGTTTTAATGGAACACAGGCATGACACGGAGCATCGTCCTGAGCCCCTGAACGCGAAACAACGAGAGCGTGTCCTGTGTACCGGGGAGGCGGTTCATGACGCCCTGCTGGCGTTGGTTTTTCTCGCGACTCCACCCGAGGTTTCGATGGAACTCGCGCCCCAAATGCTGGCGGCGGGCGCGCGTGTGATCGATCTCAGCGGCGCTTTTCGGCTGCGGGAAGCGCAAAGCTACAAGCACTGGTATCGCGAGGATCATACCGCGCCCGCACTGCTTCAGGAAGCTGTTTATGGCCTGCCCGAGCACTGCCGTGCGCGGCTGCACGGGGCTCGCCTGATTGCGAATCCGGGCTGTTATCCGACAGCGGCGAATCTCGCGATCAAACCGCTCGTGGATGCCGGGGTGGTTGACCGGGAGGCTGGTATCGTTTGCGATGCCAAGTCGGGGGTCAGCGGCGCCGGCCGCAAACCAACGCTCAAGACCAGCTTTGGCGAGGTCACGGAGAATTTTTCAGCTTATTCCATCCTCAACCACCGGCACGTGCCGGAGGTGCTGATGATATCCGGCTTGAACGAGGCGGAGTTCAGCTTCACGGCGCAGCTTCTCCCGCTGCATCGGGGGATTCTCGAGACCATCTACTTCCGGGCGAAGGGACCCCATGAAGCTCAAGAACTGATCGATATCTATCTTCAGCGCTATCACGGCGAGCCTTTCGTGCGGCTTTACAAGGCCGGCGAGGCGCCTGACCTCAGCGGCGTGCAACGTACGAATTACTGCGATATCGGCGTACGTCTGGACGGCGCGACGGGACGCGCGGTGGTGGTTTGCACGATCGACAATCTCGGGAAAGGCGCTGCCGGGCAGGCAGTGCAGAACATGAACCTAGCGCTCGGATTTCCGGAGACCGAGGGCCTGTTGTGAAGCTTCTCGTCAAACTGGGCGGGACGTTGCTCGACAGCGAATCGTCGCGAAGCCGCCTGGCTGCAGAAATCCACGAGATCTCGCGAGCTGGTCATCAAGTCGTGGTGGTGCACGGCGGCGGCAAACAAATGACGCGCTTCCTGACAGAACGGGGGATCGAGAGTCATTTCGTCAATGGACTTCGGGTCACCACGCCCGATGTGCTGGACGCAGTTCTGAAGGTTTTTGCGGGGACAGTGAATCAGGAGCTCGTGGCTGCGTTTATTGCCGCTGGGGCTGCGGCTGTAGGCCTTACGGGAATAGACGCGATGCTCGCGGAGGCCGAACAGATGAGTCCCGAGCTTGGGTCTGTGGGGCGGACTGTGCGATCTGACGCAAGGCTGTTGGAGGTTCTGACCGCTAATGGCTATCTGCCAGTGGTGGCGTGCGTTGCGGGGGACCGCGCGGGGCGGATTTACAACGTGAATGCCGACCAGATGGCGGTGACGTGCGCTGCAAGCTTCGGCGCCGAGACGCTTCTGTTCCTCACTGATGTCGATGGTGTACGCGATGGTACCGGTCGCGTGGTTCCGGAACTTACACCGGAGGATTGTGACCGGCTGATTGCGGAAGGCACTGCTCACGGGGGTATGCAGGCAAAGTTGAACGCTGCGACTGACGCCTTGCGGCGGGGAGTGCCGGAGGTTGTGATCGCTCCGGGGGCTCACCAGGAGATTATTCAGCAGGTTTTGGCAGGGGCGGCTCAAGGCACCCGGATTGGAGTGTGTACGAATGCCAACTAATGCCGGATGCACAGGCGAAACCGCCTGCGCCACCAAACTCATGGTGCGCAAAGCGCGGATTGGCGACATTCATGAGCTGCTGAACCTGATCAACGGCTACGCTGCGCAAGGAATCATGCTGCCGCGAACCGAGTTTGAAATGTCGGAGAACATTCGCGATTTCACGGTGGTGTTCCTCGACGGCCGGCTGGTGGGATGCGGCGCTCTGCACTTCTACACTCCGACCACCGCTGAGGTGCGGTCGCTTGCTGTGGACCCTTCGCTGAAGACCAGCGGTGTGGGCCGGGTTCTCATGGATGCGCTCGAGGGGGAAGCTCGCGAAAACGACCTGCATGCCATATTTGCGTTCACTTACGTGCCGGGATTTTTCCGAAAACTCGGTTTCAAGGAAGTGGATCGCGGCGAACTCCCTTTGAAAGCGTGGAAGGATTGTCTGCGCTGTCCCAAGTTCCAGGCCTGCGATGAAATCGCGGTTCTCAAACCGTTGCGGTCGCATTTCGTACCAGGCCCCGAGGCGGGTTTGGAAAGCATTCTTATACAGCTCCCACAGGTCCGCCGCTAAATGGGGCGAGCCGGGCGTTGAATCGCCCAGCGTTTGGGGAATAACACCCAGGGTGCCGGTGGGCGCTCCGGGGTCCCGCGTTGATGCCATTGGACTTAGGGCTGCGCACACCCACGGCGAAATGGGCATGCCAGTTGCACTCCGAGGGAGGGCAACAGCAAGAAATTCTCCTTAACGGGGCAGCAACTTTAAGCTCATGCGATTTACATCCGGACCGTTTCGCCGGGAGGCATCATGAAGGCTCAGACAGTTAGTGTGAAAGAATCCAACGGACGCATTCTTAGCTGTACCATTTTTCGCGCCGGTGGAAAGAAGCTTTTGGCCAAAGGTCATGTCATCAGCGAGGAGGATATCAAACTCCTTGAAGTAGAAGGCATGAACGAGGTCTGGGTTGCCCAGCTCGAGGAGGGGGAGGTTGGAGAAGACGATGCGGTCATGGCCGTGGCCAGTGAGATGGGCTGCGGATCCGTTGACATTCGTCTTGCCGCCGGAGGCCGGGCAAACCTGATCGCAACGGAACCCGCTTGCGTCCTGGTGGATGACGAGTTGCTGAAGCAGATCAATTGCACGGCAAGCGTAGCCATCGCGACAGTACCGAATTTCTCCTACACAGCGATAGGTCAAAGGGTGTCGACCGTAAAAAGTACACCTTTTGCTGTTGCAAAAGACCAGCTTGACGCTGTAATATCTATTCTTAAAGATCGAGGCCCAATATTACAGGCTCGGCCGATCCGGACGCCGACTGTGGCTGTGTTGTATTCAGACCCGGTGAACGGAGAACGCGCTCGCCAGTTGTTTGAAGGCGTGATGCGCCAGCGGTTGGAACGGCTGGGGACGGGCGTATCGTTCGCACTCGCGTGCGTTGAGGATGAGGCGGTGGTCGCGCGTTCGTTGCAGCATCTTCTGCGCGCCAAGCCGACTACAGTTTTGATTGCATCCACTACCGCGCCGGCTGGGCCGGCTGATGTAATTGGCCGGTCAATGGCCCGGATTGGATGCCATTTAGAGAGATTTTTAGCCCCTGTCGAGCCGGGTAATCTTCTGCTCCTGGGTTATAAAGACGATATTCCGGTGGTTTCAGCGCCGGGGTGTTTCCGGTCCGCCAAGCCGAACGTGGTGGATCTGGTGTTGCCCCCGATGCTGGCCCGGTACAGAGTTAGCGGCTGGGAAGTCGCGTGCCTTGGGCACGGCGGGCTTCTCGCGTAACAGGCTCCTCCACTACCACAAGCGGTAACCTCCGATCCGCTTGTGGGTGCTCCTCAGCCGGGCGCCCGACCAGCGCCCGGCTTTTTTTGTGTTTTTTGCTACGGGTTTCAAATTCGGCGCATGGTCGTGAAACTGCGCCACTGCAATGCTAAAACCGCGGCTTCAGCCGGCTTATAGGGCAGTCTGAACGCGCATGCCACTTAGTTTTCGGGACATGAAAAAAGCACCGGCCAGCGCCGGTTGGCAACCGGCGGCAGAATGGCATTCTGCATCACAGTCAGCCGCCGGGGCTTCGCCATGGCAATCCTAGGACCGCCGGCTTCAGCCGGCATATGGGCAGCCTGAAGGCTCCGTTACGGTCCTGCGTGGGGCTGTGGTACAATCCTGCCTTCCATCCATGAAAAAGAGCCTGGGCGCGGAGCTGTTGGCTGAATTTCTCGGGACGATGGTCCTCATTCTTTTTGGCGACGGCGTGGTCGCCATGGTGAAACTGTTCGGCAGCGGACTGCCGGGCGAAATTGTGAACGGTGGCTACACCAATATCACCTTCGCCTGGGGACTTGCCGTTACGATGGGCGTTTACATTGCGGGCAAGACCAGCGGGGCACACCTGAATCCCGCAGTCACCCTGCCGCTCGCAATGTTTCGGGGATTCCCCTGGTCGAAAGTCATTCCCTATAGCGTGGCCCAGATTGCCGGAGCGTTCGTCGCGGCGGCCATCGTTTTCTGGAATTACCATCCGGCATTTCTGAAGGCCGATCCAGGGCTGGACCATACCGCGGGCGTCTTCACCACCTTCCCGGCGTTTCCTACACTCCTTTCGGCTGGCCTGCTCGACCAAATCATCGGCACAGCACTACTGTTACTGATGATTTTTGCGATCACTGATGAGCGCAACCAGCCTCCGGCAAATCTCGGACCACTGATGATCGGACTGGTGGTGGTGGTGATCGGAATGGCGTTCGGCGGCATGCACGGTTATGCCATTAACCCCGCCCGCGACTTCGGTCCGCGGCTGTTCACAGTGGTGGCCGGCTTTAAAAACAACGGGCTCACCGACGGCAGCGCAGTCTTCTGGGTGCCGATCGCCGGGCCGCTGATCGGCGGCGTAATCGGAGCTTTCGTTTACGACGCCGCTATACGGCGCTACTTACCGCGTGCGTGAGCTTTTCGGGGCGCAAACGCCATTGCACTCCATGTATCGTTAACAGAACAGATCTTGTAATCAACCAGCCCGACGGCGTTGCAGCATTCGCGCACTTGAAACTGAGTGAGCCCCGCTTTCCTGCCCGCCCGCTGCTTTTGCCATAACAGCCAGAGCTTCGTCATCGAGGCCATCGCGCGGATCCGGCGAAGCTCGGGCTCGAGCGACTCCGGGTCGTGCAAAAACCAAAGGGTCACATCGCCTGCTTGCGGTGAATCTTCACGCAATTCCGCGCCACTGGGCAGGCTTCCGATTACCCGGCCGTAATCGACAGGCGGCTCGATCAGTGCGACTGTGGAGTTTTCCTTAATACCCAGCTTCTGGGCAGGCGTGCGCTCCTTGTAACGGTCCATCATCTGAACCGGGACGAGGGGCGCTTCTCCCGTTCGAGCGAGCGCGTCCCGAACCGCGGACCGAAGATGCTTCGTATCGGTGTAAATTGCATCGGGCAGTTGCGTTCGTACTTTTTCGACCTTCTCCGGCTCCCCATCCACAAAGAGGATCGGCGTGCGCCGCGTCGGACGGGCGCCGCGCAGCGCGGTCGCGATTTCTCGCCCGTGAGAAGGCAGCCGCGATAAGTCTATGACGAAGGCGTCCGGCGGGCTTTGCTTGACGGCGCGGAAGACGGCGGAATCGAATTTCTCGGCGTAATCCACCTCGAATCCGGCCTTCCGCAAGGTGACGACACAAGCCTCCGCCTCCGCGCTGTTCCAGTGGATCAGGCGAACCCGCACCGCGCAAGCAGTCTTATTTTGAGATTCGGAGCGTATCGGAAGCTATGGTAGCGAATGCAGGCAGGGGGGTTCCAGGAACGTCGAGCAGGAGCGGACTGGACGCTATCGATGGAGCCGACGCAATGAAGAAAATCCAAAGATCAGCCGATACTCAACCAGGGGAGAAATTTGCTGTCTCTAAGGCTCTTAGCCGATAGGACGTGGCTTGCTTCGATCCTAGTATAAGTGTTGGAGGGGACCTTTGAGGTATCGAGCGGCCCGAAACAAGAGCCGGTGTGGCAACACGCTTGTCGAACTTGCCTTAGTACTCACACCGTTGTTTGCGTTACTCCTGGCAATTATCGAAGTGTCTATGCCCATCTTTAAGAAGAGCACCTTCGTCTCCGCGGTGCGGGAAGGTTGCCGCTACGGAATCACTTACCAGACCACTTATAACGGCACCAGCTATACGAGTCAGTCCGCCGCAATAAAGGCCGTGGTCCAGGCGAACTCAATGGGATTCCTCGCCGATACCTCCAACATACATGTGAACTATTACTTATCCTCATCACCGTTCACCGACGTCACCGCCGGCGGAAGCGGCATCGTTGCAAACAACGACGGCAACATTATTCAAGTATCAATCTCGGGTTATACCCACAGCTGGATCGCTCCGATCGTGTGGGGTTACTCAGGCCAGACGTTCAGTGTCACACAGGGGTCGTTGCCGATCCTCGCCTCGTCCGCGGATCGGCTGGAAACGCTGCCCGTAGGCTCCACCCGTCCCGCACCGTAGGAACTTATGCATCGTCCTAACAAGGCAACGCGCAAGAATCAAAGAGGCACCAGTATTCTGGAGTTCGCTCTCTTCGTCTGGCCCACGCTCTTGATGTTGATGGGCGTGGTAGTGATCGGGAACGAATTAGGCCGTGCTGTGCAAGCAGGCCAGGTCTGCCGTGACGCCGACTCAATGTACGTTCGTGGAGTTGACTTCTCGCTGTCCGGGAACCAAGCCGAACTGGCCCGGATCGGCTCGGGACTCAATCTCCAGACGAGCAATTCGGGAAACGGTCTCGTGATCCTGTCGAAAGTGACTTTCATTCCCGACCCGTCCAGCAGTTGTGGTCAGCCGACGAGCCCCAATTATTCCACGTGCACAACCGGTCAGTATCGGCTGGCGCAACGCACCATCTTCGGCAACACCTCCTTACCGGGAACGCACTTCACAACCACTGGAACGCCGACTTACGACAGCGAGAACAACGTGACCAACTACTCCGATTACACGAATGGCACCGCTGCGACCATCAACAATTTCCAGAACAATATGGTGTTGTATCCCGGCCAGTTTATTTATATATCGGAGACCTACTTCCAGATGCTGGACCTGTCGATGCTTGGCTTTCAATCCAGCCCAGGCGTCTATTCGGTGGCTTTCTTTTAGAAAGGCGTGAGCTCGATGATCAGACGTGTCGGCAGTCGGCGGCGAAGTCAGCGAGGAGTGGTGACCCTGCTTTACTCCCTGATGATGCTCTTCGTCATTATTCCAGTGGTGGGCCTGGCCATCGACGCGGGTATTGTCTACACGATTAAAGGAAAGCTCCAGGCGGCCGTGGATGGTGCGTCATTGGCAGCAGCGCGCAGCCTCAACCTCAACCAAAGCGTAACCCAACAAAACGGTCCCACTACTACGTTCGCGACCAGCGTGATGCACGCCAATTTTCCTACTGGTTGGATGTCCGTCTCCAGCGTGCCTGACCCAACCGTGACGATTGCCACCCACACACAAGACGCCACTATTCCTCTCGGCGAAGTCCAGATCACTGTTAGCGAAACCATCCAAGCTCCAACCTGGTTCATGAAACTCCTGCATTTCAATAGCGTGACTTTGACCGCTTCTGGGGTAGCGGTCCGGAGGAACGTCAATGTCATGCTCGTGATCGACCGCTCGCAATCACTTCAGGACGAGGGAAATTGCGGGACACTCCAAAGCGATGCCCAGGCCTTCGTAAACAGTTTTGTAGAGAGTCAGGATAAGTTGGGGATGGTTACGTTCGGCACCTCTTACAACTACGATTTCACGTTCAACACGACTTTCAAATCGGCGTTGACCACCGATCTGTCAAACCTAGTTTGCGAGGGATTTACGAATGCCGCCGCGGGCTTCTCGACCGGGTTCAGCAAGCTAAAGGGCCTTAACGATCAGAATGCATTGAATGTGATTGTGTTTTTCACTGACGGTGAACCAAACACGATGACGTTCGGTGTCGGTGGAACCTCGCCTTTGCCGGTCAAGGCCTCGAGTACGTGCAGTCCCAAAACCAACTTTTCGGGAGTGATCGCCGGAGACGCATCAACCCACTACAACGCGTGGGGAGGCGTGTTTTCATGGACTAACAGCGGAATCGGTACCATAACGAACTCAGATTTCAATACTGTTTCGACGCCGAGCGGCTGTTCTTTCAGTTCAAGCTCCCTTGGGACGGGCAACACTGCATCGTTCAAGAATGACATCACGCAACTGCCGTCAACCGATGCCTTCGGCAACGCGACGAGTACTACGTGGAGTGGCGGAACCAACGGAAACTTCCCCTACGCGGTAACGCTAACGGGCAACTGGTACTACTTGCAGAATCTGGAAAACGCCGGCATCAACACACTTGACAATGCGGCTCAAAATGCCAGGGTAGCGGCTGCCGCGGCAGGCATTCCCTATATCGTGTATACGATCGGCCTGGAGCCTAACGTCTATGGCAGCGTCAACCAGGAATTGCTCCGGCGCGTCGCTAATGACCCGGCAAGTGCCGTTTACCAGTCAACCTACGCAGCCGGAACGTTCTACTACGTTCCCACCGCCACGCAGCTGAACCAAGCGTTCTCCGACATCGCGTCGGATATTCTCCGGCTGGCGAAATAGCGACGGGGCTCGAGGCACTTACCAAGACGGACACCCCGAGGCGACGCAGTGATGCCTCAGAAGTAGTGCGGCGGATTTTCAGCAGGCGTGTAGTTAATGGCTCAAGCGGAGCACCTGCGATGAGATCTTCAGGAATGCCTGCCCGAGAACCGAGGCTGTCGGCGAATAGATAAACGTGCCCTGGGGCTGGCTGCTGTAGGTGACGCAACCAGACTCGGAAGCACAGGAGTCATACGCCGGCGGTGAGTTGTACAGATCGCCGTTAGGGTCGTTGGCCATGCGCTGCAATAGGATGGGGTCGGGCGGATCGCCATTGTTTCCACCCAATCCGATTGCGAAGACGTAGGCAGCCAGGGTGGCGTTGGTCCGGGCCCGATATGCGGCGTTGTCGGTTGCATTCAAGGCTGCGGCGTGAGTCTTGCTCCAGTCGGTTGAGATCGTGTGGGTCAGGGGCACGTGACCTGACGACAGCGTCAGGGATTTGTAGGCACTGGTGGGGCTCACCTGGTTTCCGTAAATGTCGGAACTCGGAAGCCACGAAAGATCCGACGTATCGTTGCTATAGCCGGACGAGAACGTACATCCGTTGGCGTTAGAAGTACGGATGCTGTTGGTATCGGAACTATCCCCTGACTGCCAAGGATGAAACATGACACGATTGAAAGCCGATTGCGAAGGATCGGAGGTGTAGAACGCACCTATGGAACCGGAGGGAATATTGGACATGTAGCCGGTTCCTCCGGTGTTCATACTGTAGCCAGTCACCCATTGACGCATGCTGGCGGCTGTGGTCCACCCGCCGCCGCTTTTGGTCTTTCCATTCTGGTCCTGACAACTGCTCCCGCTGGCTATGGCGGCGTGGGACCCGTCCCAGAAGTTATACGTGACGGTGTTGGGCAGGCCATCGGTCTCCAGCATGATGAAGTTCAGTGCGCCGGGCAGCCCCAACTTATAAAGTTCGTTGTAGGCGAGCGAAACAGCCTGCGCAGTTCCGGTTCCGCCGTTGCATTCTACATTGTCGAGAAGGCCGCTCCCTGAACCTGCGCCGTTAGTGTATCCAAGGGTTGTCTGAAAGCTCGTGCTGGGTGTCGATTCGAGGTAAGTGCCATCGCTGAAAGTCATGAGGCCGATACGATCGCGTCCGGCTGCGAAAGACCCGGTGAAGATCTTCGCGGCGCTGATCATGGCGTCGCACGGTGTCCCGTCGCCCGATCCGCAGGGCGGCGAGGGAGTAGCGCCGTTGATGGAGCACATGGACCCGGAGCGATCGAGGACGAGCATGGCGACAACGTCGCGCCGGGATGCCTGGCCGGTTGCGGTCAGGTTCGTGTACTGGACGTTGAAGAACTTCATCAGCCAGGTGGGAACTCGCGTGGTGGCCGTTACGGTGACGTCGCGGAGGTTAGGGTTATTGGCATCGTCGGCGACGGTAACGGTTGTAGTGTCCATGACCGTGTTGTAGGTACCCCAGTTTCCGGGCGGGAAATTCGCATAGAACCAGTTCACGGCGTTCTGTTGGGCGGTGCTGGCTTGAGCGGCGGTGGTCTGGCCAAGGGTCAATGCACGCGCAGCGGCGAGCGCGGCTCCGTCCACTGCGGCCTGCAGGCGAGCCTTGCTGGCGTATAGTATGCCTACGTCGATAAACAAACCGATTAGGGGGATGATGAAGACCAACGCTGCCGTCCCCAGGACGAGCGACGTGCCACGTTCGCTCCGTCCGATTTCTTCAGAAGAAATACCGCGCATAGACGCCATTACCCAATAGATTCCCGATGCTCAAGCCCGGAGACCGGGCATAAAACTCCGCAATGTAGACCACCTGACCGTCCCGCAGAGGCGATTGCCCGTTGGTGTTTATTTGCCACAGGCTTTGCATCGCCGCCTGCGGAGCGCTCGCAAGCTTGGCGTGCGAGTCTATTACGTAATCTTCGATATTGCCGGCGTCGGTCATGGAGACCCCGGTGGGACTGCCTATGGTTACCGTGCTCGAGTCCGCCAGCGTGCCGTTTCCGAACTGGATTTGTTGTGTATAGACGAAGCTGTCGTGGTTAGTGCAGTTGCCCGCTCCGTAGGCGGCACAACTTTGGGATGTTACTGAGCCGATCCACATGATCTGGGTGATAGTGACCAGCGCATCCCCACCGTTGTCGGTGTTGCTGTTATCGTTCCCGCTGAAGGAAGAGCCGATCTGGAGGTTCAGGCCCTGCGCCAGGCGCTGGGCGAGCTGCTGCATCGGATAAGTGGAGAAGTAGGCGCCGTGGATGTACATATCGTCCAGGTCGCGGCAGGCCTGGTTGATCTGAATGCTTCGAATCAGATTCATTCCGGTGACGAACGCACCCAGCAGTAATGGAACATAGAAGACGGCCATCAGGCCGAACTCGACGATCTCCTGGCCGGACTGCTTGGCTCTCCTTCGCTCGGCGGTCATGAACCTCCTGAGACCAGATGTTTAACGGGGTACGGAATTTACTCCCACGGGATAACCCCCGAGGAGGTCAGATGAATAAACATTCAACGTGATTGGGGTCAGACTACGGAGTGCGAACGTTCCGCTTAAGGGGGCGAGCCAGGCCCAGGAAATGTTCTGGACCGAAACCTCGACCACATTGCCGGGGATGTTCCCGCCAACACTAATCGCTGTTGTCAGGTCGGTAGGAGCGTAATAGTTAACGAAAATATGCTGTGGGGTATCGTTGGTCTTGACCAAGCCCATGGCATACTGCTGCACGATCGACCCAATGGAGGCATCCTGTCCCAGCGAGCCGGATCTTTGGAAGGTAATGGCATACCGGCAACCCTCGCGTACAGCATTTTGGAGGGTCGTCCAACGGTACAGCAGCAGACCGAAGTCTACAAACGCTGCGATCAATGCAAACATCGGAACGATTGTAAAAACCGTTTCGACGAAGATGTTACCCGAGCGTCTACGAGCTCGATCGCGGTGGCTATGCTCTGACGAGGCCTGTCCCGCGTACGTGCGTCTACGCAGCCTCACCGTAGTCGTCCGTATTTACTATCGGCAGGCCTGATGAATATCTGTAATGTTTGGCATGAGAAAGATCGATCAAGCCCTGTGGGACGGTCGGCAAGGCAGTACCGCCGGCTTCAGCCGGCCCATGGGCAGCCTGAAGGGTGCGTTACGGCACGGAATGCGGGCGGGTTAACAACCCCCCGACAGCCTGCATCACAGGCTCAACCAAACTCGCCGTTCCCGAAGAATAAGTGGTATTGGGCTGAAGGCTTCCGCTGTCTTCTCAGCCTCGTGAGACGTCCGCGAAGCTAGAGGACTCCGCAGCATTTCTTGTACTTCTTGCCGCTGCCGCAGGGGCAGGGGTCGTTCCGGCCGACCTTGGATTTGGGTGCGGGGGCCTCTGGTTCCTCCCCCTGCTCCTGGTCCATTCTGCTGAACACCGGATCGAGACCCTGCAACACCAGCCGTTGGTCGATCGCGCCCTCGACGAACTGGATATCGTCGGGGCTGAGGGAGGCGAGTTGGTCGATCTTGCGTAAGAAGCTTTTTGCACGGCCGCGGGTCAGCTCGGGCGGAGCGCAGAGCGCATAAGCGAACAGGGCGGTATGACGGAAGATCTCGTCGTTGAACATCTCGACCAGCCGCGGGGCTTCCGAGCCAATGCGGAGTAACCCGGTACCCAGAATCGCGTGGGTCCGGATGTCGGTATCGGGATCTTCCAAATGGGGAGGAAAATACCTGATAAAGCGCTGTTTAGCCGATTTCCACATGGCCTCAAGCCCTTTTGCGCGAGTGGCGGGGTTGTGGTAGAGCGGCTCGATGAGACTCAGCAGCTCTTCCTTGTCTTCGTCCTCGACTTCGGGGCTGGCAGCTAAAGCGACGATTGCGCCCGTGCGCTCGTCCTGTGGAGCATTACGCGCTGCATGGAACAACGTTTGCCGCAATGATTCCTCATCCGCGAACAGCGACAGCGCTTCCCAGGCGCGGCCACGGACATTGGGATCCGGGTCGGTTGTGGCGACCTGTTCCAGGCGCTTACGTTCCGCATGCTGCAATTCGTCATTGAAGAAACTCCCTGCGGCCTCGGCGCGAACTGCCGGGGGCACGGCTGGGTCCAGCAGGCTGAGACGATCCGCCGCGGTCAGCCATTCGAAATTCGGCCCTTCTTCATCGGGGTACTGCTCGAAAATATCGAAGGGCGGCGCCGGGGCTGCGGGGGCCTGTTCCAGTACACCCCGGATATCGCGGATTGCGTTCCCCAGTTCCTGACGCAGGAAGGTATCGTCCTTGGGAACCTGCTCCAGTAGCCGCTCGATCGGAGGGATGGCGCGGGGATCGTTATAGAGACTGAGCATGATGGCGCCGTAGGACGCATCATATTCGAGGTATTCTTCGAGGATCTTCAGAATACGCGGGTCGCGGATACCCAAGCCCGCCAGGACAAAAGCCACCTCGCCTCCGCCCTCCTCGCCGAGTTCCTCATAGAGGTCCAGCAGGGGTTCCAGGGCGGCGGAGCCGACCGCGATGAGCGCCTCGGCCAGCTCGTCCGGGGCGTCTTCGGAGTATCGCCGGAGGACCCGGATCAGGTATGGAACCCCCTCCGGCGCGTGCAGGTATTGAAAGATGGCGAGAAGATCCTGTTCGAGGGGCTCTTCCGCTTCCTGATCGTCGGCGAAGCGTACGATATCCGGGAGCGTGCGGGATGGATCATCGACCAGCGCGTGCAACAAACGCTGGTCGATACCGATGAAACCTTGCTCGGCGGCCTTCAGGAGGTCGAAGGCAGAAGTGGATGCGTAGTGTTCCGGGGCGATGTACGACATCGCCGCCGCCTAATCTTCCCTGACGACGTGGACGGTAACCTCAACCGTCACATCGCGGTGAAGGCGGACCGGTACTTTGAAGTCGCCCAGTGTTTTGATGGGATCGGCCAACTGGATCTTGCGCCGATCGATCTGGTAACCCTGCTTCTCCAGAGATTCGCTGATATCCTTCGCCGTGACCGAACCAAAGAGCTGGTCGTTTTCACCGGCTTTCTGGGCGATCGTGATGCTGACGGACTCGACGAGTTTGCCGAGTTCGGTGGCGTCGGAAGCTTCCTTGGCTTCACGCCGCAAGGCCGCCTGGCGCTCCTGCTCGACGATCTTCTTATTGGCTTCGGTGGCTGCGACTGCCAGCCGTTTCGGCAGCAGGAAATTGCGGGCGTAGCCGGAAGCAACCTTCACCACCTGGCCGCGGTTGCCCAGTTTTTCGACGTCTTCTCTCAGAATGACTTCCATGGTGATGTTCCTCCTTAGATGGACGTTGAGAACGGAATCAACGCGATGTTGCGCGCCTGTTTGATCGCTTCGGCGAGACGCCGCTGATGCGGCGCGCAGACGCCGGAGATGCGGCGGGGAGTGATCTTGCCGCGCTCGGAGATAAATGACCCGAGCAGGCGCACGTCCTTGTAATTGATATCGTCGATCTTCTCGACGCAGAAACGGCACACCTTTTTGCGCCGGAAATACTGCTTCTTGGTCGCCATCGCCTTGTCGCCGCCGGTCGGGCGCTGCGATGCGCTAATGGGCCTTCCACCTCTTTGTTCAGGCATGGTTCAGATCTCCTATTGTTCCTTTTCCGGTTCTGGCGCGCGCGGAGCCGCGGGGGCCGCGGGAGCCGGCGCACCGGGCATGGGGGCGCCTGGCATCGGAGCCGCGGCGGCTTCACCGGGCGGCGGCGCGGACGGAGTCGCAATGGTCGGTGGCGGCCGGCGGGCGGCACGCTTCTCGCGTGCTTTCTTGCGCTTTTCGATCTTCTTCATCTTCTGATCGATACGCACGGTGATGAACTTCATCACCAGGTCGGAAACGCGCAACCGGCGCTCGACTTCTTTGACGATCTCGGGACCGGCGGTGAATTGAAGCAGGATATAGAAGCCTTCGTTCTGTTTCTGCACGCGGTAGGCGAGCTTGCGAATGCCCCATTTCTCCGTCTTCTCGATGTTGCCACCCTTACCGGTGATATAGGTTGTGACCTGCTCGACCAACGGATCGATTTCTTCTTCCGTTGCGGTCGGCCGAACAATGAATAATTCTTCGTAGACTCTCTTCATTCTTCCTCGTTTGAACCTTGGGCGCGACGATTAAATTTCGTCATGGACTTTTCGACGCCTTCGGCGATTATGGACTCGACTGCCTGCGCTGCGTAGTCAAGCATCTCGTCCAGTTCTTCCTTCTGCTCCCGGTTTAACTTCGAGAGCACGATGTCGGCGCCATCGCGATCGCGACGGCCACCGTGAATCCCCAGGCGAACCCGGGGAAAACTCATGCTGCCTACCGACTCGATCACGGACTTGACTCCGCGGTGTCCCGCGGCCGATCCGTCCGGCCTGATACGCAGCGATTTCCAGGGCAGGTCCAGCTCATCGTAAATGAGCAGAAGCTGCTCCGGTTTCAATTCGTTCTTTACGAGCAACCCATTCACAGACTGGCCGCTGAGATTCATGAAGGTCTGAGGTTGGGCCAGCAGAACCTTCCGGCCCGAGATCGACCCGTTTCCGACCAGCGCCATGGAATCCTTTCGGCTGACCCTGATATTGTTGCGAGCGGCTAGCCGGTCGATGACAAGGAATCCGAGGTTGTGGGCGGTTTCGCCATATTTTGGCCCGGGGTTTCCGAGCCCCACAATCAGCCAATCGATAGGATCGGGCATGGAAGGGCAGGCGTCCTGGCCCGCCAATTACCCTACTTTTTCTTCTTTTCCTCGACTGGGGCTTCCTCTTCCTTCTTGCCCTTCTTAATGACTTCGGGCTCTGCTGCGGCGGCTGGCGTAGCGGCGGCTTCCGCGGCGGGTGCGACTTCCTCGGCCCGGAGCGCGACGACGTGCGCGACAACCGACTCCGGCGAACTCAGCAGTTTCATGGAGCCTGTCATCGGAACGTCGCTGGCGCGCAGGTTCTGACCGATCATGAGTTCCGTGACGTCGACGGTGAAGTGATCCGGGATGTCGTCCGCCAGGCACTCGATCTCGATTTCACGGGTGATCGCCTCAAGCAAGCCGCCCTGGATCTTCACACCTTTCGGCTCGCCGGTGGTGTGAATCGGGATCTTAACGGCGATGCGCTTCGTGAGATCGATGCGCTTGAGATCGACGTGGAGGATGTTTTCCTTGATTGGATCTGTCTGCCAGTCGACAATCATAACCGGCGTCGTGGCTTCTTCGACGGCCAGATTGAAGATGGTGTTTTGACCCGTTGAGCTGCGGAGAATTTTCGTGACTTCCTTGGGGCTGACGGCCACGGCGACCGACTCGTTCCCCGCGCCGTAAACGACAGCGGGGGTCAGGCCTTGGACTCGCAACCGGCGCGCTTCGTTCTTGCCACGCGTGTGCCGGAGCTTGGCCGTGATCGTGATGTCTTTCTTCATGCGATTCTTCTTCCTTTATTTACTGGGCGGGTTCAAAACCCGCCGCAGGCTACAAGCCTGCCTTACACGAACAGCGTACTGACGGAGCCATCCTCGTGGATGGATTGAATGGCGCGGGCCAGAAGGGGCGCCACGGATAACATCTTGATGCGCGTACAGCGGCTGGCTTCCTCGCGCAGGGGGATGGAATTTGTAACAACGACCTGCTGGAGCTGAGACGTCTCGATGCGCTCGACCGCGGGACCGGACAGGACCGCATGCGTCGCGCACGCCGTGACGCTGGCGGCGCCCTGTTCGATGAGGGCTTCGCAAGCTTTCACGAGCGTGCCGGCGGTGTCGATGATGTCGTCCACGATCAAGCAATTCTGTCCGTTCACGTCGCCGATAATGTGCATCACTTCGGCCACGTTCACATCCGTCCGGCGTTTATCGATGATCGCCAGCGGAGTATTCAGTTTCTTTGCAAACGCGCGAGCGCGTTCCACGCCGCCTGCGTCGGGAGAAACCACTGTCATATCCCGGCGCCCGATCGAATCGAAATACTCGATCATCACGGGAGCGGCGAACAAGTGATCCACAGGAATATTGAAGAAACCCTGGATCTGGGCCGCGTGCAGGTCGAGACACAACACGCGACTGGCGCCGGCCGCCGTAATCAAATCCGCGACGAGCCGGGCGGAGATAGGCATGCGCGGGCGGTCCTTACGGTCCTGCCTTGCATACCCATAATAAGGTAACACTGCGGTGATGCGTTCCGCCGAAGCGCGCTTGAGGGCGTCGATCATCAGCAGCACTTCCATCAGGTTGCGGTCCACCGGGGTGCACGTGGGCTGGACGACAAAAACGTCGGCCCCGCGCACGTTTTCTTCGATCTGAAGGTGGATTTCGCCGTCTGAAAAAGGCCGCACAGTGGCAGAGCCCAGTGTGCAGCCGAGCGCGCCGCAGATTTTGGCGGCGAGCGTCGGGTTCGCATTACCAGTGAAGACTTTGAGTCTCTCGAATCTCATCGCGCGTACCGGCCTTGGGGCGGCCATAGCTTGAACTCCATCGGGGCTCGCAATTGCCGCCACCAAAGGTTTCGGTAGGCGGCGCGGCCTACTAACGAGACAGGAAAAACCTTCTCGTCACCGTATTGCAATTGAAGCGAGACCAAAGCGCGATCGCGCGCGCCACGGTCCGCAAAAACTCCGAAGATCGTCGAACCACTGCCCGACATCAGGGCAGGCTTTGCCCCTAACTTTAGCAGCTTCCCCTTGATCGATTTTAGTCGAGGGTGCTGATGGAAGACAACCGTTTCAAAGTCATTACGGCAAGGCCACGCGGAGGGGGGCACTCCCGCGGCGATCTCCCATGTAACCGATTGGAAACTATTCAGGGTAGCGGATGGAACCTGGTCGGTCAAGGGACGCTCCAGGCTGCGATAGGCTTCCGGTGTCGAAACATGGATTCCGGGCGCGACTAGAATCGCATGGTAAGGCGGGACGTCAGGGAGCGGACAGAGTTCGGTGCCCCGTCCTGCTCCGCCTGCCGCGCCTCCCAGAAGAAAAAACGGAACATCGCTGCCGACTTCCGCCGCTATGCCGATAAGTTTTTCCAGAGAACGCCGTTTTCCACAGAGAAAGGGGACGGCCAGCAGGATGGCGGCGGCATTAGAGGAGCCGCCGCCCATCCCACCCCCCATGGGGATTTGTTTCTGCAGCCGGATCCGGAAGCGACCCGGCAGTCCGAGCGCCTCGGCGGCTTTTTCTATCAGATTCCCGGGAATCACCGGGTCAGACTCGATCTCGACGTGGAGGCGGCGGGCGGGTTCATAGTCGATCTCGATGGTGTCGGCGAGCGAAACCGTCTGAAAAACAGTGCGTAACTCGTGGTAACCGTCGGGCCGGCGATTGAGGACGCGGAGATCGAGATTGATCTTCGCGAGGGAGCGAAGCTTAACTGTCATTCCGGAGAACTGCGTTGAGCGATCCTTGACGGTACCCTTCGAGGTCGATGGTCACGAAGTGAAAGCCGAGCGGCTTGAAAATGGCAGTGAACTTTTCCGCCATTTCGAGTGTCAGGGCTTTGGCCAATTCGTCGGGCGCGATTTCGAGCCGGACCAGTTCGCCGTGAAAGCGGACGCGGAATTGACGAAACCCGAGCGCCCGTATGGCCTCTTCACCCGTTTCGACAGTTTTCACGGTCTTCGTTGTGACGGGCGTGCCATAGGGGATGCGGGAACTGAGACAGGCTGATGCCGGACGATCCCAGGTTGTCAGGCCGGCGATTCGGGACAGCTCACGAATTTCGGCTTTGTAAAGACCGGCTTCCACGAGGGGTGCCTTCACACCGTGGAGTTTGGCCGCTTTTTGTCCCGGACGGTAATCACCCAGGTCATCCATATTGACGCCGTAAATGACGTGGTCGATTTCGCGCTCATGGCCCACCTGTTCGAGGCGCGTGAACAGCTCGTCTTTGCAGTGGAAGCAGCGGTCGGGGGCGTTCTTGACGTAGTCCGGATTGTCGAATTCGTGGGTTTCGATGTACTCGTGACGGAAGCCGCAGTTGCGGGCAAAAGCCTCGGCATCGCGCTTGTGGGATTCGGGAATGGAGGCGGAATCGGCTGTGATCGCGACGGCGTTCGCGCCGAGCACCTGGTTTGCGGCCCAGGCGAGGTAGGCGGAGTCGGTGCCGCCGGAGTAAGCGATGATCACCCGTCCCATGTCGCGTAACGATTCGAACAGCTTTTGCTGTTTTGCCGCGATTTGGATCGGGTCGATTTTCGGCGCCGGACTTCCTAGCGCCACGAGCGAGGCCATACTTCAATTGTAGGGCAGGGGAAAAGCCGGTTCCTGTTCCGGCTTCGAAGTCGACTAAACGTTCCCGGCGTGCCGGGTAACATTTTGCAGCATAGCTGGAAAGCGCCACGCAGAATATCGAAACACTCAGCCACCGTCGTACACCAGGAATTGTTAGGTTTAAGCATTATGTCCGCAGCACCTGCTCCGCGCATGGCCCTCGCGTGGGAAAGAGGCTCTTCTCATCCCCTCGGCGCGACCCTCGTTCCGGGAGGCGTCAACTTCTCCCTGTTTTCCGGAAATGCTACGGCTATCGATCTGCTTCTGTTCGTGTCGCACGATTCGCCCGAACCCTACCAGATCATCACGCTCGACCCCGCCATCAATAAGACATTCCACTTCTGGCATGTCCTGGTGCTCGGGCTCACGTCCGGAGCGCATTATGCTTTCCGAATGGATGGGCCCGCGGATCCCTCCACGGGACATCGTTTTAATCGCAAGAAAGTCCTGATCGACCCGTTTGCGCGCGGCAATACGGATACGCTGTGGGACCGGGCTTCGGCCTGCGGTCCGGGCGACAACGTTGCCACCTCGATGCGCTCCGTGGTAATTGACACCGGTGATTACGACTGGGAAGGCGACGCGCCTCTGGAACGTCCCATGGCCGACACCATCATTTATGAGATGCATGCCCGGGGATTCACGCGGTCAGCAAACTCAGGCGTACAGAATCCGGGAACGTTCGGCGGCATTATCGAGAAGGTGCCGTATCTGAAGGAACTCGGCGTTACGGCGGTGGAACTGCTCCCGGTCTTCGACTACGACGAAACCGCGGTGTTACGTGAAGTTGACGGCCAGCGGCTGACAAATTTCTGGGGCTATAGCACGATGAGCTTCTTCGCCCCGCAGTCGTGCTTTTGCGTCAGCCCGGAGTGCGGCAGCCACCTGCGCGAATTTCGCGACATGGTTAAGTCGCTGCACAAAGCTGGAATCGAGGTCATTCTCGACGTGGTTTTCAATCACACCGACGAGGGCGACGAAAACGGACCAACCTTCTCTTTCCGCGGTATCGACAATCGCACGTACTATTTCCTGGTGCCCTGGGAACTGCAGTATTACATGAATTTTTCGGGCTGCGGGAATACCTTCAACTGCAATCACCCCGTCGCGCAAAAGCTCATCGTGGAATGCCTGCGGTACTGGGTGAATGAGGCGCACGTCGACGGGTTCCGTTTCGACGAAGGGTCGATACTTTCGCGCGACGAAAATGGGAATCCGAGTGTTCATCCGCCGGTGGTGTGGCAGATCGAACTCGACGACGAGCTGGCGGATACGAAATTGATCGCGGAAGCATGGGATGCCGCCGGGCTGTACCAGGTCGGCCATTTTCCGGGCGACCGCTGGGCGGAGTGGAACGGGCGCTATCGCGACGCGATCCGGCAGTTCGTTAAGGGGGATCCGGGTGTGATTGGCGAAGTCGCGACCCGGATCGCGGGCAGTTCCGACCTTTACCAGGATCGCGGTCAACTGCCGGTGAATAGCATCAACTTCGTGACCTGTCATGACGGATTCACGATGAATGATCTCGTTTCCTACAATTCCAAGCACAACGAGGCGAATGGCGAGAGCAACCGCGACGGCATCGACAACAACCTGAGCTGGAATTGCGGCGTCGAGGGCGACTCGGACGATCCGATCATCGAAGCGCTAAGGAACAAACAGGTGCGGAACTTCGCCGCGATTCTGATGCTGTCGCGAGGCGTGCCGATGTTTGCCGGCGGCGATGAAGTCCGGCGGACCCAGAAGGGCAACAACAACGCGTACTGCCAGGACAATGACACCAGTTGGTTCGACTGGTCGCTGCTGGAGAAGCATAGCGATCTGCAGCGGTTCTGGCGCCTGATGATCGCGTTCCGTAGACGATATCATGCCGTGCGCCGTGGCGAGTTCTTCAACGGTGCGGTGAATGAGCGCGGAATTAAGGACGTTACGTGGCACGGGACCAGCTTGAACTCGCCACAGTGGTCGGATCCCGAAGCTCGCGTTCTGGCTTTTACACTGGCGGGATTCAAGAGCGACCCCGATCTTCACGTCATGCTCAACATGTATTGGGATGCGTTGGAATTTGACGTGCCCGAGATTGCCGGCCGTGTCTGGGCACGCGCCGTCGATACCTCGCTCGCCTCCCCGCTGGATATCTCCGAACCGGGGAGTGAGCCGATCTTCCCTGGGGGGAGTTATGCGGTGCCGGGCCGGACGGTTGTTGTTCTCGTCAACCGATAATCAGAGGCGGTGCTTGGCAGCGGTTACGGCCACAAGCGGACAGGAGAGCCAGGTGTCGGACGCGTGATAGGAGCAGTTACGCCGCAGGAGAATTCCGATTTCTTC
>Ga0070735_10000199_pt1 | contig 73059 bp, 50 predicted proteins | sample Coa_R1_FD_66443 | JGI IMG/M metagenome (GOLD analysis project Ga0070735, IMG submission 66443) | Surface soil microbial communities from Centralia Pennsylvania, which are recovering from an underground coalmine fire - Coalmine... | ecosystem: Environmental > Terrestrial > Soil > Unclassified ...
ATGAAACGCCTTCTGACTGAGAATCTCTCGGTCCTCGCTGGAACCGATTTCTTCCACAGAAAGGCCATCGCCAGAACGAGCAAGGGATCGACGTAAGTTCACGACTTCTTCTCCAATTTATTTCTCTTGTAGGTGCTGGTATCGGAGGGGAGGATTGCTAAGTTGCGATTATTGCTGAAATGTTGTCTCAGTTGTGGTGCCAGAGGGTGCGTTGTTTACTTGGATTCCGGAGGCGAATACCGACGATAGTAGTCTTCGTGATCGGTATCGGAGCTTCCGTTCAGAACGACTCCCAATAAATCTGATTTCTTTATCATCTCAAGGCCGCGCTGTAAGGTCCCCTTCTGCGTCGTTCCTTCGCGAGTCACCAACAGCGTCCCATCAGCCAATCGGGCCCAGACGGTTGTGTCGGCCAAGGGAAGCAATGGCGGGGAGTCCACGATAATCCAGTCGAACGAATCATTGAGCTGCTGCATAAGCGCCGACAAGCGGCCTGACTGCATCAATTCCAAGGGATTCACCGGCGGATGCCCCGCGGGCATGATCCACAATCCGATCCCTGACAGATGGTAGATGTTGGACGGTGTCTGAGATCCTCCCTGCAACCACTCGGCCAGACCGGATAATGTTCCGAGCCCAAGATGCTGGGCCTGAACCGGCCGCCGCAGATCACCGTCGATCAGCAAAACTCTCTCTTTCCGGCGCGCGAGCACACCGGCGAGATTGAGCGCAACCAGGCTCTTGCCTTCTTCTGGAATCGTGCTCGTAATCAGAACTTTCTTCAACGGTCGGCTCTGCCGGATCTGTCGCAGGCGCACACCGAGGAAGCGGAACTTCTCCGCAGCCAGGCTCTCTGGTTGGGTGAAGAAAACCAGACGACTCGCCGGTGTGACACATACCTCAAGTGACGGGAATGCTGGAAACGGAGTTGCCAGCGCTTGTTCCTGAAATGACTTTTGTGAAGTCGCAAGCTGTGCCGGGACGGGCTGCATCTCCGCGAGCAGGTCCGCGATAGCCACCGGTGCACTCTCATCGATCGCTTCCGGCGCTGGCGTCGCCTCGAAGACAGAGCTGGCAACGGACATCATGTCGGGATATTCCACTCCTGACTGCTCAGTGCCCGATCGTTGCAGTGCGTCAAATATACGGCTCATTCTTGCGTGCTCCTGTGCCCACCATCATCCTCAAATCTGCCCGACTCCCCTGTCCGCCCTTTAAGTGCTCGTAGAGATCCAACAAAGTCCGCGCCGCACGAGCCACGTCCGTCGAACCATCGGCTGCCTTCTCCCGTTCCGCCTTAGGTGGACGTACCACATTGAGGCGGAAGTCTGCAGCGATTTCGTCAATTACCTCGGGAGAGATGCTTCGCGTCTGGCTCGCGTACCCGTGAATAAGCGCGTTTTCGCACAACGTATTGATCAGCCGGGGATAGCCACGCGACTGTGTGTGCAATTCAACAATCGTTTCCATCGGAAAGATTTCGGCAGGAGTCGTATTACCCGCGATCTGCAGCCGGCGATACACATAGCCACAGGTTTCTTCCAAGTCCAGTGAACCTAGATGCGCACGCAGCCCGATGCGCTGCTTCAACTGCCGCAGATCCACGGAATCGAGACTCTCGTCCAGCTCCGGTTGGCCAACCAGGAGGATCTGCAGCAATTTCGCCTCTCCTGTTTCCAAATTTGTCAGCAGACGAATCTCTTCCAGCAACGCGGTCGACAGATGGTGCGCTTCGTCGACGACCAGGACGGTAGTCATTCCCTTACGATGACGAGCGATGGCAAAGCTGCTCAGTTCGAGGAGAAGCTCAGTCTTGTTCTTACCCGTCGCCGGCAAACCAAGATCGCCCGCGATGTATTGCAGAAACTCAGTCGCGCCTAACAGTGGATTGAAGACATAAGCGAATGCGACATTGGCGCGGCTCAGAATATTCAGCAGGCATCGGACCAGCACAGTTTTGCCTGTGCCTACCTCACCGGTAAGAAGCACGAAACCCTTGCGCCGCTTTACACCGTAATAGAGCGCCGCGAGCGCCTCGTTGTGTTTCTTGGTCGGAAACAGGAACGAAGGATCGGGCGTGATATCGAACGGGTTTCGCTGCAGATTGTAAAATCGCTTATACACGAAGTTTATCCGCGCAAATAGCTGAATGCTGATCCTGCCAGAATGGCAATAAATACAAGAGTTGCTGTAGCCCAACTGAGCCGCAGCTTCCCTTTCGCGTTATGCGCATCCGATGCGTTCACGATCACGGGAATCTCGCCGATCACATCTGCCGGCAACAACTTCCGGATTTCTTTGCTGCTGTGCAACCGGTCGTCAAGCATCTCAAAGGCTCCGGCTACCACCAGGCCAAGAGCGAGACCAACTCCCAAACCCATTCCGCAAAATTTGAGGCGGTTCGGAAACTCCGGTTTCTGAGGAAGGCTCGGCGGATCCACGACCCGAAACCGCTCACCCTGCTGTAACAGTTCCATACTGGTGGCCATGCTCGACTCGTTCTTCTTTTTCAGCAGATCGTCATAATTGGCTTTGCTTTGGTCATAGCCGCGGGTCAGGTCCGCCAGTTGCTGCTCCCGAATGGGCTCCGTGTTCAGGCGCGCCTGATAATCGTCGACCTTCGCCTTCAGTGTGGCGATGGAATGTTCCCGGTTCGTGATTTCCAGCTCGTTCGATCGGAGTTGGCTTTGGATTGGAGCCATGAGCGACGTCTGGGCGGTATCTGTTCCCACACTGGTTTGGCCGGCGTTGTCGGTACTGTCGGTTGCGACGGAGTTTTTGTTCTTCGCGCTGCCCAGAAGTTGCGCCCGCATTTTCTCGGTTCTTGCGATCTCATCTTTCAGTTTTCGCACATCGGGATGCCGATCGGTGTAGTGAGAGCTAAGATCGGCAAGCTGTGTTCTAAGCTTCTGCAGTTCCTGGTCAAGGGCTGGCAATCCGACGGAAGTATCATCTGGGCCCTTTGCTGGTCCCTGCAGGGTTCGGTACTGGTCCGCGAGGGTCTGGAGATAAACGCGCTGCTGTCGGGCTGCGTTGAGAGCATCCTCATCACTCTGCAGTTGCGATTGCAGGCCTTGCAAAATCTGGAGGTTGCTCGCCAGCTGCCCAGGCATCTCTCCAACGTGCTGCGCCTTGAACTCACGAATCTTGTCTTCCTGATCGGCGAGGCCTTTCCGGGCGGACTCCAACTGAGTCTCGAGGAACTGAGTGGTATCTTCTGACTGCTGCTGCCGCACCTCGAGGTTTTCATTAATGAACAGATTGGTCAGTTCGCCGGTGATCTGTTGTGCGAGCTGAGGGCTGCGTGATGAATAAGACACATTGAAGGCTGTGATTCGATTTTGGGCGTCGCGCACCAGATCGATGGTGATGTCTTTGCGCATAAGTTCAACCTTTTGGTCGGGCGATCGTTGAGCATGTTCGCCGGCATAAAGGTTGAACTGATCGATAATCCGCAGAAGACGCGTGCGACTCAAAATCTGCTGGGTGATACTCTGCATCCTCTCCTGCAGGTCGTCAACGACGTTGGGTGTGACGTAGTCTTTTGGCATGGTTGGCTGTTCGACCAGGATCAGCGTGGTCGACTCGTAGCGTGAGGGAAGAACCCAGCTGGCGGCCCACACCACGGCCCAACCGATAAACAACGGGATCAGAAAATGGAAGTGGCGGCGCTTTACCACGCCCAGATATTGCTGCACATCTAGGCCTTCTCCACTTTGCTCTTCTAATTCATCCACCATGACTTATCTTCCTACCGGCCTTGAGAATTGATATGAGATGGAAACAAATTCGCGGTTGGTATCGGGAGTCGCCGATATGACCTCGATGTTGCTGTAGCTCTGGTGAAGCCGAGTGTACCCAAGCTGGACGCTAACGTGTTGACCGATCAACTGCTGCAACGATGCCGTGCCTGAAATTGAATGCCCGCTATTGGCCCCCAACGATGGACTGCCGATTACATCGTTTTCTGAATACCCTCCGCTTACGGACGCGTTGAGTGTTCGCAAAATCTGTTGCCGGAATGACGCAGTCGCGCTATCCAACTTCACTGCCCCGATCAATCCTCCACCGCTCGCAATGATATGCACGTAGCTCAGAGCGAAACTGTTCAATCTTCCCTGCCAGCCCAGGCTTGCGCCGCCCGCCGGCGTCCACGACCGAATCGGCAGAACCGTGGACGACTGCACCGTGTCGGAATATTGCGGGCCTCCGAAAAAGGAGACTGAGAATCTCGAGGAAGTTGGCGCGACGGTGTAGAAAAGAAGCGCGGCATGCGTTTGTGTCTCGTTCTGCCCCGTGGTTGGATATGCCACGAGTCTCTCATACGAGTACGTAGCCCCGATATACTGACCCCTGGCAACGCGATGCGAATAAAATGCTAAACCGCCCTGCGAACTCGTATCGGACAGACCCGGAACCTGCGAAGAATTCGGATAGTGAAGAGTCGAGAACGTTCCGCTGCCACCAACCATGTCGTCTAAAGCGAACTGATAGCTGATGCCCACATTTCCGGAGTTGCTCAGTCGATCGGCAACCGGTGCGATGACCGAGAAATTCGGGCTTTGCGCTCCACCCGACACGACTCCACCGGATGCAAAGGCTGGTGGTTGGTTGAATACGTTGGAACTTTTCTGAAAACTGTCGCGTGCGCTGAACGTCACATGCGGGCTGAGCCGGTACTCAAATTGAATGGAAGCGTTGTGGTCCGCCTCGTTCAGCCCACTATTACGCTGGTAAAAGGTAAAGCCTGGCGCGTAGGTGAGAACAGAATGCACTCGTGGAGTTGTCTCATCCAGGGCAATCATCGGCGCCACTGAATAGCTGACATCACTGATTGGATGACCGGCAACCCCGCCTAACACGTTGTCCATGTATGCGCTTGTGAATGACAATCCACCGCGCAGATAGTTCGAACGTTCTTCCGAAGTCAGCGCAACTGGGTACGTTTGCCCGCTCACCGGAGGTGGGGTCGTCATGCGATCGCTGCTGGTATCCGGATTGTAGGTGTCGGCTGGAGTCGAACTGTTGTCCACGCCAACCATCGCGGGCACAGGCGGCTGCGCCGGTGCGTTCTCCGTTTGCGCCCAGATCGGCAGTGCGACTGGCAGACTCGCTCCGAGCAGGACCAGCGTCGGCCGGATTAGCCTTCCGAACATTGCCCAGAAATTCTTCATCACTCAGTTACGGTACGACGATCGTGTCATGTGGTTGCAGCGTTACGTTCTGCTGCGGGTTTTGGCTCTTGATGACGTCCTTGTAGTTGAACGGTAGTCGCGTCTGGGTCCCATCCGCATTCTGCCGCAGAACGTAAATCGATTTCTTTTTAGCAAAGTCCCGAAACCCGCCAGCAACGGCGATCGCATCGAGAACGGTCGAGGCATTCGAAAGTGGGTACGAACCGGGCCGGGCGACTTGCCCCAGAATGTTGAATTTCTCGCTGTTGATCTGTTGAACGATGACCGTGACTTCCGGCTCAGAGATATAGTTCTTCAGCCTGGCAGCGATGTCCTGCTCAAGCTTCAGCGGCGTTCGTCCTGCAGCCTGAACCTCTCCGACGAGTGGGAGTGAGATATTTCCATCTGAGCGAACCGGAATCGACCGCGAGATATCCGCCTCTTTCCATACGTTGATGGAAAGTACGTCACCAGTGCCAATCACGAAGGTGTTGTCGTGGACCTTTGAACCCGCAGCAGCCTCATTCTTGGCCGCTGCGTCAGAAGGCGCGGCAGTTGCGCTCGAATTGGCTTGTGCCCAGCAGCAAATTGAAGAAAGAACCACGACGCAGAGTACGGAGAGCAATCTCATTGGTACAGTCGAGCCTCTCACGGCTAGGATTCCTTCCCGTTGCTCCGGTTCAGCGTATGCTGCAACGACAACTTTCCAGCCGGAAGCGGTGAAACAAAAGTTTCGGATGAAGTCATGTGATATTGGTCGATCTTATAAAGCAGAGTGCGGTAGCTGACTTGCAAAAGTCGTGCCGCGGCCTTGCGGTTCCAACCTGTTTTCTTCAGTGCGGTCGCGATGGCATTTCGTTCCGCTTCAGACTTTACATCCTGAATCAGCGACTTGAGCGATTTCGCCCCGGACTGGTCGGGCTCACGATTGAGATTGCCGCCGTAGCCAACGGCGATTTGGTATGCACTGGTCTCGGGCCGTCCGTCTGTGCCGGTGGATTTCATCAAGAGATCGTTGAAGACCAGCTCCGTATCGCCTGAAACCAGATAACGCTTCACAAAGCTCTCGAGTTCCCTCAAGTTTCCCGGCCAGGAATATTGCTGACAGCTGGCAAGGACAGCTGGAGAAAAATCGCGTGCTGGAAGACCATAATGCTTCGCCAACTGGTGCATGGTATGACGCAGAAGAACTGTGATCTCACTCTTGCGTTGCCGCAACGGTGGAACCTGAACGGTGAACGCACTGAGGCGGTAATACAAATCTTCCCGCAACTTCCGCTCTGACAAAGCGCGCTCGATGCTGGCGCTGGTTCCCGCGAGGATGCGAACGTCTAAGGACGCTCTCTTATCGCCGCCGCCCTCATTCACTAGAACTTTGTCCTGCAGCACTTGCATTAGTCGCTCTTGCAGGCCGAGCGGCATTTCCGCAATCTCCTCGAGGAGGATTGTTCCCTTTTCAGCACGCTCTAACTTCGCCGAACCTGGCCGGCTACCGCCTGATGATAAAGGGCGGCCGTCGCCGAAGAGTTCGGCCTCAAGCAGCTCACCTGGCATGTCCGCGCAATTCACTTTTAAGAACCGAAAGCCCGAGCGGACGGAGAGCTTGTGAATCAGTCTGGCTACACTATCTCTGCCGCTACCAGGCTCTCCCAGAATGAGCACCGGAACGTCTGCTTCGGCGAGTAATTGGATCTGAGCTCGTAGTCTTTGGGTGATGGGGCTTGCGCTGACAAAAAAGACATCTGGACCGACTTGCTCAATGTCCTCGCTGGCAATCCCCCCTTGTGCATTCTCTAGTGGCGAAAGATGCCTGTAAATGACGGATTCGAGTCTCGCGTCATCAAACGGCCGGATGAGAACTTCTTGAGCACCCAGACGGGTAATTTCGTTCCTGCGTTCTGCATCTTCAGGAGAACAAATCACTACCACTGGCAAGTCGGGACGGAGCCGCCGCAGCCAACGGAGAATGTGAAGACAGTCTTTATCACCCCGCGGCAAATCCAATACGAATACGTGGGGCGCTAAACCGGATTGCACCCGCTCGATCGCATCCCAGGCGCTTGCCGCGACTTCTACCTGCCAGGAATTTGGCTCAGCAATCGCCCACAGCGGACGAAGTACGGCCGATTCCCGGCTAACGACAAGTATGCGCACAGTTTCAGTTGTGTATTCTGCCACGGAAGGGGACTCCTTCAGATTGATGCAGAGAGTGGAATTTAAATAGCTTCGAGCTCGTAGCCCTCGACACGGACCGCCAGGGACCGTTGCAGGGCATCCACAGAGATGACTAGTGTGTCGCTCCCGGTTCGGGAAACTAATATTCCTTCCATGCCGTTCAGGGCGCCGCTGCGAATCCGCACCCGTTGTCCGATTTTAAGAAATGGATGTGAAGACCACGGCACCGATCCTTCGACCAAGGTGCGAACCGCATCGATCTGTTCGTCGGGGATTGGTGTGCCCTCACCTTGGCTTCCGACCAGGCCGAGGACGCCGCCGACACGGAGTACGTGCAAGCGTTCAGATCGGTTGGGAATAAATCTGGCGAACACATAACAACTGAAGAGCGGCAGTTGGACTGATTTCTTTCGGTCGCTCCACCGATGCGTTTCCGTGACGATGGGCAAGAAAGTTTCCACTCCGCGCTCGAGCAGTCGCTGAACGACAAGTTTCTCGTGCCGGGGCCGGGTGTGAAGCGCGTACCATTCCGATTCGGCAATGAATGGTGCTGTCGTCGGTGTGGCTTGCCACAATAGTCCGTTCGCGGCCATAGCTTCGCCCTCTGAGTCACACCTTCCAGGTTGACCCTTTGTTGACTGTTCCTAGCTTTCGGATTCTCGCTCCAGTGGTCCGAGCACAGCAGACCAAACCGGAATGCGAGTCTTGATCAGGGGGAAGGTTTTACTTACTAGCTATGTAGTGGGGGCTCTACAAATATTCTCGAGTTTGTTGATAGAGTTTATATTGTATCAAACTGCTCTGTCAATCCAAACTTCAGACCCGGGAGAAGTCCTAATCTACTAGCCATGTAGTGGGGGGGCACTACCAGTTTCAGCGCCGCTTCTGTATTTGAGCTTCTACGGTCTGGGATCTCAGGGGGAGGAGCACCAGTTGCTGAAGCACCACTATAGCACAAAACCTTGTAACGCAAGATAAAATTAGATCATACTTGCAACTTAGTCTGTGAATGCCGTCACACCTCGCAGTGATTCTGCCTCATCCCTTCGCAAACCATTGCAATACATCAATTTAACCAATATAGCCGGATCTTATTCATTTTATTGATCTTCGTAAAGAAATGAACAAGATCTGGAGGAAATCGGCCGTCGGTGACAGGTTGCAATTCGCTGCACCCAAGGGTGGCCATCTGTGCAGCAACTTGCAACTCTCCACAAGAGAGCGGATCCCGATGCCAAGTCTCCTCCCCTTGCGGCGTCAAGGTCCCTGCAAAGCGCCTTATGAGCAGAGTCACACGCTTTTTTGGCAAATCCTCGTGATCTGAATCACTAGAATCTGTGACCGACAGGCATCCATCATTTCAGATTGCGCAGCTTCCGTCTTGCTGGGCACTGCCCAAATATCACGCTAGCGCGAGTCCGATGCAAGCAGCACAGATCTCTGCGAACGAAGCGCGCTCAGTAAATGTGATTGAAATCACATTCGAATGTGATTACCGATCCGGCGGGACTCTGGTTTGGATCGCTAATATCAGGCCCATCTTGGAACAAGGCTAGAGGGCACCAACCTCACGAAATAAATGGTTTGGCAGGCGACTTTGCCACGCTTTCGCGGTTCTGCGCCAGTGAAAAGCGATTCGGCCGCCGTGTAGTCGCGCGCAGAGTTCCTTGATCACAACGTTGTGGGGCGTGAGAAGAAGGAGATTCGACATGAAGATGGTTGCAATTTTCTTGATAGTGGTGGCTGCTGTGACGGGACTGCTGTATGTGGGTGCAGTCAATCCGCCAGAAGCCAAGGCTGTTCCCAGCTACGCTCGACAGACCGGTTTGGCATGCAGCGGCTGTCACTATACCCCCCCGGAACTCAATCCCGCAGGGCGCAGGTTCAAGCTGCTTGGTTATGTGGATCGTGCCGACGAGACCAAAGTCATCAAGGCAGACGGCAGCAAGAAACGCGCGGCGCTCGACCTGCTGGGGTCCCTCCCTCTCTCGGTGATGTTGGACACTTCGTTCACATCGACAAAATCGCAAGTGCCGAACACGAGCGGCACCACTATTCCGCTGCCACCGTCGCAGAATGGCAGCTTCGAAATGCCCCAGGACATTTCGCTCTTCCTTTCGGGCGCCTGGACCAGTCACATCGGAAGCTTCCTGCAGATTACGTACGACACGCAAGCGGATAACTTCAGTATGGACAACACTGATATTCGCTACGCCAACACGACCAAGTTAAGCGGTAAGGAACTCGTCTACGGGATCGATCTGAACAACAACCCGACGGTGGAAGATCTATGGAACACAACTCCCGCATGGAGTTATCCGTTTATCGCAAGCGACTGGGCACCTACGCCCAACGCGTCACCGATCATCAACGGCGGTCTCGCTCAGGACGTGGGAGGAATCGGTGCGTACGCGATGTGGAACAACCATCTGTATGTTGATGGGCACGTATATCGCTCCGAACATGTGGGTATCGCACAGCCCTTCGTTGCAACGCAGGGACTGACTACCATACGTGGAGTAGCGCCCTATTGGCGCGTAGCCTGGCAGCAACTGACGGGAAAGACACAGTATGAATTCGGTGGCTACGGCATGCACATGCAGGCGACGCCCAATGACGTGACCGGTCCGAAGGACGCATATACCGATGTTGCTGTTGACACTCAGATCGACCGGACGATGTTTCGTACGGATGTGCTGTCGTTCCGGGCCACCTATATTCGCGAGAACAACAACCTGTTGGCCACATTGGCCGCAGGCTCAGCGTCCGAGTCCAAGCATCACTTGAATACGGTTCTGGCCAACGCTGAGTATCACATCGGAAACAAGTACACAGGAACGTTTGGCTGGTTCAATACAACAGGCACATCCGATCTATTGTTGTTCCCGGCCGCTCCGGTGGCCGGCAACTTCAATGGTGATCCGAGAGGCACAGGCTACATTGCGAACGTCACGTATTGGCCCTGGCAGAACCTGCTGCTTGGTGCCCAGTACACCGGGTATACGCGCTTCAATGGTGCGTCGATCAACTATGATGGCGCGGGGCGCAATGCGCGCGGAAATAACACGATCTATCTGGACGCGAAAATCATTTTCTAGTTGTGAACAGAGACATTATCGATTTGCAAAATGCAAAGGAGAACAGGGTTATGAAATACAGAGCTTTCGTACTGATGTTAGTAGTGGCTGGTTTGTGTGCAGCAGCTTCGGCAGGCGATATCGAGGGCAAAGTCAGCGGAATGAAGGGAAAGTCGGTAGTTTACGTCGACACCATCGCGGGCAAGACGTTTCCCGCACCGAAAGACCATCCAGTGATTGATCAGAAAGGGTTGATGTTTTCGCCGCACGTTGTAGTCGTGCAACAGGGCACAACCGTTGACTTCCTGAACAGCGACAACGTGGCCCACAACGTTTTCTGGACCGCTGTCGGCAATGACAAAAAAGCTGGACATAACTTGGGAACTTGGCCGAAGGGCGAGAAGCGAGCCTTCACCTTTGACAAGCCTGGTGTCGTGGCGCTGCTCTGCAATGTTCACCCAGAGATGGCGGGATATCTGATTGTCAGCCCCACTCCGTACTTCGCGGAAACGGACGACGCCGGAAACTACAAGATTAAGGACGTGCCGGATGGAAGCTACACACTCGCGGTCTGGCATGAGGGTGCGAAGAGTCAATCGAAGCCGGTCACGGTTGCTGGTGGCGGCAAAGCCGATTTCACTGTAGCGAAGTAAGACACTTGTTGTCGTGTCGCGAATAGGGAAGCGGTATGCTTGGGGCACCGCTTCCCGGTTCGTTTTTCCCTTGCCTCGAGACCTGGTTGGGGTTCTACTTCGACCGAATTACCGAATTGGACCAATGCTCAAGCGATTCAAGAACAAGAAGGTCGATGGGGATTGGCTGCACACTAACTTCCCCTGCATGATGGCCTGTCCGGCTCACACCAATGCCGGGCGGTATGTGGGTCTGATTGCCGAGGGACGGTTTGAAGAAGCCTACCGGCTAGCGCGTGATCCTAATCCTTTAGCCAGTATCTGCGGACGAGTTTGTGCACATCCCTGTGAAACGGCCTGCCGCCGCGGCGAGATCGACAGACCAATTTCGATCCGCGCCCTAAAGCGATTTCTGACCGAGCAATACGGTCCCGAATCGAAGCACCCGATCAACGTCAATGAGGGACGAGGGCAAAACAAACTTCCATTCAAGGTTGCCGTGGTTGGAGGGGGTCCAGTCGGTCTCTCCGCAGCACACGACCTGGCGCTGATGGGCTACGCCGTCACGATCTTTGAAGCCGCACCGGTCGCGGGAGGAATGTTGTATCTCGGAATCCCAGAATACCGTTTGCCGCGCGATGTGGTTGAGGCGCAAGTCCGCGAGATTCTCGAGACGGGCGACATCACACTGAAGCTGAATCATGCCGCCGGGCGCGACTTTACCGTGTCGGATCTGCGCCGCCAGGGCTTCGATGCCGTACTCATTGCTGTGGGTGCGCATCGCAGCCGCGATCTAAGCATTCCCGGTGTGGACCTCGATGGAGTGCACAAGGGAATCGACTTCCTGCTCAACGTGAATCTTGGATACAAGTTCACAATCGGCAAGAAAGTGATTGTGATCGGGGGCGGCAACGTCGCGATGGACGTCGCGCGCTCGGCGGCACGCGAAGTTGTGAAGCAGCACGCCGGCGGCGTGGAAGATCTTGAACCTTCGGCAGAAAATGTGTCAGCAGTCGCGACCAAGGAAATGGTCGATATCTCACTCTCGGCGCTTCGTATGGGCGCACGCGAGGTGAACCTTGTGTGCCTGGAGCGTCGCGAAGAGATGCCGGCCGCACTGGAAGAAATCGTAGAAGCCGAAGAAGAAGGCATCATCATGCATCCCGGTCTCGGGCCGAAGCGGGTTGTCGGCAGGGATGGAAAAGTTGTTGCGCTCGAAACCCTGAAGACCAAGTGGGTGTTCGATCAAAACCGCCGATTCAATCCGGCGTTCTATGAGAACAGTGAGAGCCAGATCGAGTGCGACACCATCATCATGGCGATCGGACAGGCGCCGCGGCTCGATTTCCTGAAGCCGGAAGATAAGGTTGAGATCTCTCCACGCGGTCTGATTGCTGCGAATCCACAGACGCTGATGACCTCATCGCCCGGAATCTTTGCGGGCGGCGATTGTGTCTTCGGACCGCGGTTGATTATCGACAGCGTCGGCGACGGCAAGCGCGCAGCGGTTGGTATCGACGAGTATCTGCGCGGCGGTAAGCATCCGGAACCGATCATCGAAGTCGAACTACTCAAACGACACTCGATGCCACTCGGGTACCTCGACCTCAACCGTCAACCGGTTCCGATGCTTCCTCTCGAGCGGCGCACAGGTGTGACCGAGGTTGAGGTCGGATATGACGCCGCTTCCGCGGTGGCCGAGGCGCAGCGCTGCCTGCACTGCTGGGTCAACACAATTTTTGAGGGCACTCCGGAAGATGGCAGCATGTGCATCCTCTGCGGCGGATGCGTCGATGTCTGTCCCGAAAAATGTCTAGAGCTGGTTTCGCTCGATCGGATTTCGTTCGAGCCGGAAACGGTGAATCATATCCGCGAAAACCAGGACTGTTTTGGGGTCGAGTTGGATGAGGTGAAAGCCGACGAGCTCGGCGTGGTGACCGGTGCGGCGATGTTGAAGGACGAGACGCGCTGCATCCGCTGCGGTCTGTGCGCGATGCGCTGCCCGGTGGGCACCATCACTATGGAATCGTACAACCTGCTTCCAGCGGAGCCGACTGGCTTGATCTCGATCGCAGCCATCGGTGCTGGGTTGCAGAGGTAGCAAGAGGCAATTATGGCGGAAGAAAAAAAAGGTCCGTTGGGCGACGATCTAAGCCGGCGTCAGTTCTTTACCAAACTTGGCTTGGGGTCGTTGAGCATCGCCGCGGTGGGCACTGCCGCGTTCTCCTATCAATATCTTGAGCCGAATGTGCTGTACGAACCGTCGCCGGTGGTCAACGCAGGCAAGCCTGACCGCTATCCGCTCGATTCGGTGACGCTCGACGTGAACAACGGGATCTACATCATCCACTCGCCGGAAGGCTATTTCTCGCTGAGCGCGGTTTGTACACACCTGGGCTGCCTGACGGCGTGGAAGCAGGAGTTGGGAATCATTGCCTGTCCCTGCCACGGCAGCAAGTTTGAGACGAACGGAAAGAAGATCGAAGGCCCGGCGCCCAAGCCGCTCCCGTGGAAGCGCGTCTGGATCAACGACGACGGCGATCTGCTGGTCGACCGCTCCACGGATGTCCCGGCACTGGCGCGCGATTCCTTCGTGAGGGTCTGATATGGCGAAGACTGTAGACCAATATTTTGACGAATTGCAGCAGACCCGGGTCTGGCGCTCGATCTTTCGCAGCGGCACCGGATCGAGCACGCTGAAGCGTGCGCTGGCCATTCAGCAGAACGTATTTCTGCACCTGTTCTCCACCAAAGTCCGCACGCGCATGTTGAGCTTCAGCGCGACCTGGTATCTCGGCACGCTGACTTTGGGGACGTTTCTAATCCTGGTCGCGACCGGAATTCCGCTGATGCTCTACTACCATCCGTCGGTTCCGCAGGCATACGCGGACACGAAGGATTTGCAATTTGTCGTGTCGTCGGGAATGTTCCTCCGCAATCTGCATCGCTGGTCGGCACATGCGATGGTGTTTTTGGTGTTCGCGCACATGTTCAAGGTGTTTTATCGAGGCGCCTACCGCACACCGCGCGAGTTTAACTGGGTCATCGGAGTCATCCTTCTTCTGATTACGTTGTTGCTGAGCTATACCGGATATCTGCTTCCCTGGGATCAATTGGCCTACTGGGCGATTACGGTTGGATCGAATATCGCGTCAGCTGTTCCCATTATCGGAGACAAAATTCACTTCCTCTTGCTTGGCGGACACGCAGTTAACGCCAATGCGTTGCTGCGCTTCTACGTGCTGCACTGCATGATTCTTCCGCTGACTGCGATGTTCTTTGTCGCGATTCACTTCTGGAGAATCCGTAAGGACGGAGGGCTGTACAACCATGACAGCGAGCCGGCAACGGTCCGGGCGAAGAACGGCGCGCCAAACTCTGCGAAGGAGGTGAAATAGCTATGGCGGACTCAAAAGACTTCGTCGCTGGCGTCGACTCAAACGCAAAGAAGTCCCCGCGCCGGATCGTCTTTATTACGCGCCGTACTTCCGCGCAGGTAAAGGCTGACACTGAGGATCAGCTTCAGACTTTTCCCGAAGTACTGTTTCGAGCGGCAGTCGCCATTATGACCCTGGCGATCGCTCTGGTGTGGATCGCACTCATATTCAACGCACCCCTCGAAGGGCTTGCCGATCCCTCCCATACTCCGAACCCGGCGAAAGCGCCCTGGTACTTCCTCGGACTGCAGGAGATGCTGCACTACTTTCCTCCGGTCGTAGCCGGTGTATTAGTGCCTGGGCTCGTAGTGATGGCGCTCATCGTCATTCCGTATTTCAAAGTCAACATTGAAGCCGACGGATTGTTCCTGAAAGACCGGCAAAAACGGTTGCAGATCTTCTACGTCGTGGCCAGCGCTCTGTCGCTATTTCTACTGTTATTTAAGGTGTACGCCGCATTGGTGCCGACGCTGATCATGGCCGCGATCATGCTAGTGGCAGCGCAAAGCTCTGTGGATTCACCTTCGTCTTGGCGGCGGTATCTGGCGGGGCGGCCTCTTTCTTATTGGGTAATGACGTGGTTCTTGTTTGAACTGGTGGTGCTCACTGCCATCGGCACTTTTTTCCGCGGACCGGGTTGGGCCTGGGTGTGGCCGTGGCAAGGTTCATAGAAATGAATATGAGGATGCGGCGGTCATGAACGAAAAACCTACGTCGCTCTGGCAAAAACTGTTTGGAGACAGCGTGCGCGCTTTTGGTGTCGTCAGCGTGGTATTTCTGGCCTCCATGGCGGTTGCTCCGGCGAAGAACTTCTTCAGCGAATGGCGCCATTATCAGCACGGATACCTGAGCATGATTCGCAACCGCAGCGAGGCGAACACGCTGCAACGGCACTTTCAGGGAGGAATCCAGCAGATCTGGCTGCCTGACCTGGGCGTTACAGATCGCTGTACGAGTTGCCATGTCGGGCTGAAGGAAGCGAGTCTTGCCGATGTCGCGACGCAACCGTATCGCAAGCACCCGGTGATCCCGCACAACCTTGATCAGTTTGGTTGCACCGTCTGTCATCGGGGACAGGGTGCGGCAACCACGGTAGAAGAGGCGCACAGCAGCACGCTGGCGTGGGAGCAGCCGATCCTTCCCGCAAAGTACATCGAATCCTCCTGCGGACAATGTCACCGGGGACAACTTCCTGGCACGCCACAACTGAATCAGGGACGCAATCTGCTTTCGCGAGAAGGCTGCGTGCACTGCCACCTGGTGAAATCGCCCGATGGCAGCACGATGAAGCCGACGGACGATCCGCCATCTCTTTCGCACATTGCCGATAAGACCACCCGCGAATGGATCTTTGCCTGGCTGAAAGATCCGCAAGCTTACGCATCGACGTCGACGATGCCGAACTTCAAGCTCAGCGACGACGATGCGCGCGACATCTCCGCGTTCCTCATAGGCAACAGTACGGCGCTTCCGGGAGACACAGCGACCGCGTCTGCCAAGCCATCTTCCGATCCTGCAGCAGGAGCGAGTCTCTACGGTGAGTCCTTCTGCGCCTCGTGTCACGCCGTGCAAAATGCAGCGGGCAATATGGTGGGCGGCAACGTTGGACCCGAACTGACTCGTGTCGGAAACAAGGTCAAGCCAGAGTGGCTGCAGGCGTGGTTGCGCAACCCACGCGTTTACGATCCAGCAACCGGCATGCCGCATTACCGTTTCAATGATGGCCAGGTGGCAACGCTCTCGGGATTCCTGTTGGCCAAAACAGATTCCGACCTGCTCTCCAATGTCCATCTGGAGGCTCCGACGCCTGAGCAGATCGCGCACGGCAAACGCCTGGTCTCCGACTACGGCTGTGCTTCCTGCCACGAAATTGGAGGAATCAAGAAGCCTGAAAACTTTGCGCCGGAACTCAGCCGCATCGGCAGCAAACCGGTCACGCAACTGATCTTCCTGCCGGGCATGCAGCACACATTGCCCGACTACATTGCGGGCAAGATCAAAAATCCACGCGCCTTCTCTCCAGGCCTGAAGATGCCGCAATACACATTCACCCCGGCGCAGATTGATTCGCTCACAACGGCGTTGCTTTCGCTGAACGACCGGTCTTACTCGTTACCGCCATCGCTCGCAGTGGCGGGAAAAGCGGAAACGGATTATCAACCGGCGGGCAAGGCTGGAAAGCTTATGTCGGATCTCGCCTGCTTCAGCTGCCACCGCATCAATGGGCACGGTGGCGATATGGCTCCTGATTTGACCTGGGAAGGCAGCTCCGTGCAGCGCGAATGGCTGGTCCAGTTCTTCAAGAATCCCGGAACCCTGCGTCCGTCGCTGATCCGCCGCATGCCGCGATTCAACCTCAGCGACAGCGACGTCAACGAGCTTACTGACTACATCATGACCGTTTACCAGAGCCCAGCGGTTGACCGCAACTCGATGCCGCTGAGCGGCTACTCGCAAGGACAGATCGAACTAGGCAAGCAGCTTTTCTACGGCAAGTACTCATGCCAAGGCTGCCACATCGTCGATACCAAGACTGACAAAGGCTACATCGGTCCGACTCTGACACATGTTGGATCGCGCCTCACGGCGGCATGGATGTATCAGTGGATGAGGAATCCGCAATCTCTGCGACCAGGAACCGTAGAGCCGAATCGCGCCATGAACGACGAAGATGCCCGCGCGTTGACTGCATTCCTGATTTCGCAAAAGGGAGGTGGCAAACCGGAGGTGGCAAAGAAATGAGAGCGCAAATTGTAATCCTTCTGGGTTTTGCCTTGGTGGGAACATCCTGTTCGCGCAAAAGCGAATCTGCCGCGGCTCCCAAGCCGACGGCCTTCGGAGCAGCGATCATCGAATCTAGCGGCGGCAAACAGTTCGCGCAAACTGGCAGCCTGCTTCCACAACCCGTCGTCGTGCAGGTAAATGATGAACAAGGAACTGCGGTTCCGGGCGCGATGGTCGAATTCGCGGCAGTCCCTGGTGTGATATTTGACCCGCCGAATGGCCTCACCGATTCCAGCGGTCAAGTAACTACGAATGTTTCGCTCGGTGGTATGGCCGGCCGCTACCAGATCGTCGCGTCAACCCTCGACAAATCGCACAAGAAAGTCGAACTCAGGTTGGAAGAGATCGCCCTAGGATATCAGCAGGCACTGGGCCGCCATCTCAATGAGCAGTACTGCGAGCGGTGCCACAATCCCGAGTCAACGCCCGAACGCGTCTCGAACTATGACAATCTCGAGGTGAAGCCGCATCCGTTCACCGAAGGCGACACCCTGAACAAGATGAGCGATGCGGACTTGACCGCCATCATTACCAACGGCGGGCCGGCACTGCAGAAATCAGCACTCATGCCGGCATGGGGAAACACGCTCAGCAAGTCCGATATTCAAGCCCTGATTTCGTATATAAGAGCTGCTTCCGATCCTCCATCCCGAAGTGCGGGCCCGATATACAGCAAGAATTAGGTTGTCTGTTGGCAACCCTCAGATCAGTGAAAGAGGTGCGCTCTGTCGTTAGCCGCATTGCTAAAGTTCTCCGGTTCTCGCTGGCGGAAACCGTGATGGCGACCGCTCGCAAAGATCCGCCACAGAATCAGCTTTGTGGCAGTGCTTATGACTCCGATGGGGAACAACTGAGTTTCTCAGTTGCCCCCTAAGAAGCCGCCTAGAATTTGTAGTTCAATCCGGCGGAGACTCCCATAAGGTTCCCGCCGGTCCAACAGTGCGGGTTGGAACCGACAAGTCCCCCGGTTGCAGCAAAAGCATCGTGACAATCGGTCGTTACCGATCTCCCCCCGGCGCCCAGATCGTAGTGGGCTGCCGGACCATTCTTGGTGAGTGCCCAATCAAAATATGCCATCAGGTTCTTGCTCAGCTGATTCTTGAACGCCACGGTGAACATGTTCGCGGAGTTGTCGACGTTCGCGCCACCCACCGCGTCTTGCGTCGGATCACCACCGGGCGGCACCGCGTTCGAATCGTTGTGCTGTCCGGGGTCGCCGGGAGCGCGAAATGCATGTGCCCACCCAAAATGCAGGCTCCTGTTGTGGCTTAGTTTCTGGCTGGCGACGAACCACGTTCCATTGCGCTGGCGCTCATTCTGGAAGGCTAGGTCCGCGGGTACATAGCGATGCAACGTCTCGAAGATGCCGCCGAATGTGGTCTTGCTTGGAAGGGTGTACATCAACCCAATCTTGCCCGCATCCTCTGCGGCCACGTCTTGCGCTGCCAGAACTTGCGAATACGCATTTCCCGAAGGATAGATGGAGGTGATGTCGCTCGAGCGGTTCACATTGTCGTGCCGCTCGTAGGCGCCAGTAACGTAAAGCTGTCCCTTTGTGTAGGAGACGCTGGCGCTGGTTGCTGTCCCGAAGGAACCATCGCTACAAGTCAAGGGCGTAATGCCGCCGCTGCCCGGAATATTGCCGCCCGTGCAATCTGACTCTCCCGCGGCAATATTGTCGCTATTGTCGGCTCGATTCTGACCTGGGGAGACGAGCGCATCGATGACAAAACCACGCCAGTTCGGCGATTCATACCAGATCGAGTGATCGAGGCGCGTGCCAAACTCCACGCGATTGTCACCTCCGGTGTTCGCCATAATCACCTGGTAATCGCCGATCATCGCAAAAAACGGATTAAGCCTTGCGGTCGAATTTTTGTACGGCGCATCCGTCTTGCCCAGCATCAATGCTCCCCAACGCGGAGAGGCAATGCCAAGAAAGCTGTTTCGCGAAGTAAGCCCGCCCTTGACCACATTGCTCTGGTTGCTATTCGTTTCCGCGCTGCCAGAAGTAGCGGCAATATCCAATTGAGTTTCCAGTTGGTAGATGAAATCAAAAGGCATTCCCTTCACCGACTGGAAACCTCGCACGCCAAAGTAGGAAAGATTGGTCGAGAGATCAGGCATCCATCCCATGTTTCCCACCGGTGGAGCACCATTCGCGACGAAACCACCGAGGCCCTTAGTCGTCACGTCAAAAGAGACATCCAGATTCCCATACATCGACAATTCGCCACCGGGCGTATAGAAGGTCAGTCGATCACCCGGTTTCCGCTCGAGAAATCCATGGTTCGTACTCTTCTCTTGGGCCGCGGACGATTTCTCCGTGACATAAGCCGCCGATTGCAACTGTGGCGCAGGCTGTTGATCAATTTTCTGTTGCAGCTGCTGAATCTGCTGCGTGAGAGCAGCGGCCTGCTGCTTCAAGGCTTCCAGCTGTGCTTTCACATCTGCATTGTCATCTCCCGCCCAACAATTCATGGATGCACTCAAGATGCACGTAAAGACGAATGCAGACATTCGACTTGGTTTCATCAGTAATTCCTTTGATTTGATGGGAGAGCGCCCTCGCGTTCGTACCGAGTGGAAGCGAGCTGGTGCAACACAACTGTTCCACCAATGCAACCAGTTCCCGCAGCCTCCGCATGGCTGACGCTTAAGTGGATTCCTCTCCTTACTTTCAGGAACGCAGACGGGGGAAACAGGAATCAACCCCGAGCGCAATGAAAGATCGCGCTTTTTGCAGCGCGACGTTGCACCATAACAGACGAGAATCCGCGAGCGCACATCACCGAGGTAAGCATACTTTTAACGTTGTTAAAGTTATCCAGAATCGGAACCGGTGCAAGTGACTAAGGTAAGGTGCGCCTCGCGACGCGGGTCGCGCGGTCGTTGCAATGGTGGGGGACGGAATCAACGACGCTCCGGCGCTGGCGCAGGCCGATCTCGGAATCGCAATGGGATCCGGAACAGACATTGCGATGAAAGCCGCATCCGTTGTTCTAATGAATAACTCACTCCTTAAGATTGTTGAAGTCTTCGACCTCTCGCGACGAACCATGCGCGTCGTGCGTCAGAACCTCTTCTGGGCCTTCTTCTACAACACACTCGGTATTACGCTGGCGATCGCCGGGATCCTCAACCCCTTTATGGCCGCATCCTCCATGCTGCTATCCAGCGCCTCTGTCGTCGGGAATTCCATGCGGCTTTCGCGGAGGATTAACGCGGGATTCGGGCTCGACTGAGCGAACACAGATAAATGAATCTAGTCACAATAATAAGGAGCGAACTCCGAGGCTCTCTTCGTCTCTCATGGGCCCGTCGAAAATCCGCAAAATCAATTACCTACAAGCCATCTCATAAATAACTGCGGAACACCCTTTCTCGCGAAACCACGGCGCTGAAACGATCCCCAGCAGGCCGCGAAAAAACAAATCTACGAGTCTACTTTCTTCAGGCCTTCTGATTGAAGATTTAGGGAAGAGTCTTTACTGCATCTGCTAATGGCTAGAAGATCCTATTGCTTGCGTCGTCTATTTAGCGCGGAATTTGCTTTTTGGCCCTCACGGAATCCGTTTGTTTTACTGGTTAGCGTTTCGGTTTCGCTTGGCTGTTGACCAGCGGTCCTCTCTTCACGTGCATTGCCTTCAGCGAGCTGGCACTCTTTTCCTGGAAGGTGCCCAGCCACTCGCTGAGGGTGGTCTCTTCCTCGCCAATCGAGAACACCAGCCCCGGACCAGCTTCATACATGACCACGGTGAAGTCGGCGGTTGGACCGCCAGTACCCCCAACGGGACCGACGGCAAATGAAGTGGCCGACGGGAAGGTGTATCTCCCCGCTGCGTCAGGTGCGGCCGCAGTTCCCGACATGGAAACAGCCGTGTAGTTGTCCGGCTTGCCCGATACGAAGGAGGCGAACGGATCGCTGATATCTGCCAGACTGGCGGGCCCACCAGTCCCCGTCGTGAAAGCAAGGGACGCAAATGCTCCCTGCCCGACGAAGTCAAACTCCCACCCCACGTTCGGGGGCTGCCAGCTGCAGTTGCCGGCGTAGGCCTGCGCCCCGAAGCCGTAGCTGTGGTTGAGGTCAGATCCGTCGGACGCTATGGTCCCTTGCGGAACCACAATTCCCGTGCCCTGGGCGAAATCATCCAGGTCGAGGACAAGTGCGGCTCCCAGGTTGGTCGCCGTGGTGTTGTTGGGATCCAGAAGGTTAAGTTTTGGATCCGTCGCATACAGCCCGAGATTGTGAATGGATCCCAACCCCGTGACATCGGTCATGCTGCCATAACCGAGCACGGTGGGGGAAAAGGAATAGCGGCCTGCGACTCCGCCCGGAGTACCGCTCGCCATGACTGTGCCCCCTTCGTCGTCATCGCCTTCGCCCGTGAATGTGGCGTTAAACGTTCCAACGGCGGTGCCGACGGCAACGAGCTGCCCCGCTGCGGCAAATATAGCGTTTTCCGTGTTGTCCAAGATGCCGAACACGTCCTTTGACAGTACCGTGCTGTCGAACGTAGTAGCGCTGCCCTGGCCATAGGCTGAACCCGCCAACGCATCGCCGGCGTCAACATCGATGATGCGTAATACTTCTGGACCAACGACGTAGTAGACGAGCGAGATGGGTGTGTTGCCGCTGTTGGGGTCCGTGAAGCCCGTGATGCTGCCCCGCCCGTACACGTCCGCTCCGACACCGTTGTCCGTCGCGGTGAGAGTGTTCCCCACGAGCACCTTCCCGGCTTCATTTTCGTCGTACGTGCCGTGGATGGTACCGCTGGTGTTCGAGAACACACCTCCATACGCAACCGGGAGGATGGGGTTGGTTTGCAGCCCGGAGAGGGTGAAGGCAAAATTGCCGTCGGCGCCACTGGTTGCTGTCTGCAGGTCGAAGCTTCCGCTGGAAGTTGCCGATCCATCAAACTGCGTGATCAGGGCATGACTTGCGTTTATAAATTGGACGGCGAAAGTCTCGATACCCTGCACTCCGACGTTAGGGTTGCTGGCCGAAACATCAAGGACTAGCGTCCCGGTGCCGGTGGTCACGTCCACCGTCATCGAACTGCCGGTGGGGTTGATTGCGTCGGGGTTCGTGGGTTCGCCGGGTGACGTGAAGCCGCTCCCGTCGTTATAGTCCTGTTCGCCGCCGAGGATGTTCCCGCTTGAGTCAAAGCCCACCGCGCCGGTGATGGCGTAGTAAACCGGCCCGGGTCCGTAGGCGGGGCTGTTTTCCGTTCCGTTCACATAAAACACGAACGCGATGGGAGCCTTCTTCTGTGCTGTGTTGCTTTCGGTGAAGCTAGCCGTTGTTGTGGCTCCCGCTGCCGCGGCCGTCACCGAGTAGCTGCCGGCCGTCGAGTTTGCCATGCATGAGATCGATGCGGTGCCATCGGAGGCGGTGGCAACAGTGGTGGCGGAGGGGGTGCAGCTCTGACCGGCTGATCCCGCGACCGGCGTGAACGTAACCGTTACTCCGCTGGCCGCTGTTCCGTTGGAGGTTACGGTTGCCACCAGCTTGTTGGTAAAGGTCTCACCGACGGTTGCGGATTGTCCCGATCCGCTCGTCGCCTTGATCGCGATGGTTGGAGGCGGAGGCGTTGTCGTCGAACTGCTGCCACTGCAACCCGTCAGGAACCCGACAACTAGGCAAACCAAAATCAATGCGAGAATGCTGGTGAAGTTTCGGTTCATAGCGTCACCCCTTTCTCGGCCGCGCGTTCTTGGGCACGTTTTGGAGATCACGGTGCCCTTCTTTTCCCTCTTTTCGCTTGTTTTAGAGCCGGCCCCTTCATTTGCCAATTGGCCCCATGAGCCCCCGGTCGTGGCGTCGATGGTGTACATGGAGACGCTGGGAGAAGTGTGCATCCAACCTAGTCAGCGCACCGTTAGTGCTTGTCCTCCTCGATCCGCGTCCCCTCTTCCGTGACAATCGTGCCCGGCGCCACGCTGAGCAAGAGGTATCTCTTGCCTCCGTCAAGGACGACGAGGTTTTGCGATTTGTTAAGAAACGTCCCGGTACAGTCCGGATCGACCGTGTAGCTCCCCGGCTCGAGATGATCGGTCCAGTCTTCAATTTCACCGTTGCTGCTTCTGGTCGTGCGAATCAGGTTGATCGTCCCTTCTCCGTTCTCGACGTTGATGCCAATCTGGGCGATAGGGCCACCCACGACATTGTTCACGCCCGTCCTGCGGAAGGCATACTTCCCTTTGAGGCTGGCAACGCTACAAACTTGATCCTTGGCATGAACGTTGGTAATGGCCCCTGGAATGCGCGCAAAACTCGCAAGGAGCAGGAAACCTGTCGCGAGAAGAAAATACTTTCCGAACTTGCTCATTTTTGATTCTCCTTTCTCTTTGGGCTCAAAATAAAGTGCGTGTCTCTGGAAAAATTGGGTCCCAATATTCGGTAATGCGTCGCTGAATGTATGGTTCGAACTGCGGCCATTGATCCGGTACCCAAGGGTCCTCAGTCGTGCATAAAATGCTCGGCCTGCGTCCCGCGACATTGGCGCAAAGTCGCTTGAGGCGCAATGGTCGGCGTATAGTCTGTAGGTGTTTTTGTTCTGATCGTGCAACTCTCTGAATGCAGGTGCCTTGTAGGCACACCCGCATTCTCTTAGGTGATAAGCAGTGGTGTTAGACTCTATGACAATCTGGGGAGCCTGCTATGGAGGCCACCGACCGAACCCGCAAGGTGCGATTCGACGCCTTCGAAGTCGACATGCGTTCGGGAGAAGTGCGTAAGCACGGCATCCGGCTAAAGCTTCATTGCCAGCCCTTTCAGGTACTCTCGCTTTTGCTGGAGCATCCGGGGGACCTGGTTACGCGCGAAGAGCTTCGCCAGAGACTCTGGCCCGGCGAGACTTTTGTTGACTTCGATACCGGCCTGAACAGCGCCGTCAAAAAGCTGCGCGACGCGCTGTGCGATTCAGCCGAGGAACCCCGCTACATCGAGACTCTGCCGCGCCGGGGATACCGTTTCATTGGTCAGGTGCAAAATGGCGATTTGTCTAACGAAGTAGCGCCGATCGAGCCGCTCGCTGTTATCCCTTTGCCGACCAATCCAATTGAGGTGGGACTTAGCGAGGAACGGCCGCTGGATGGAGAAGTCGACGTCAGACCAACCGGGGCTTCGCGGGCGCGTCTCTGGCTTGTTCTAGGCGGTGTGGCTGGATTCGCACTTATTGCCGTCACCTACGTCATGCTCCGGGGACACGGTGGGCATATGACCCAGACCAAAATCAGGTCGCTGGCAGTCCTGCCCTTGGCCAACCTATCCGGCGATTCAACTCAGGAGTACCTGGCTGACGAGATGACCGAAGAGTTGTGTGGACGCCTGGCCGGAATTCATGATCTACGCGTTATTTCCCGCACTTCGGTCATGCGCTTCAAGGGTACGAAGCTCTCGGTGCCAGAGATTGCCAGGATGCTTGGGGTGGACGCCCTCGTCGAAGGTTCGGTAATACGACAGGGCAACCGGATTCGAGTCCACGCCCAGTTGATTCGCGCCTCAACCGACGAGCACCTATGGTCGGATGAGTACGACGGCGAGTTGGGAGACGTACTTACCCTCGAGAGCGAGGTAGCGCAATCCATCGCGCGCGGAGTGGAGGTCAAGGTCACCGGAGAGGAGCGTGCCAGGCTGGTCACTGCGCGTCATGTCTCGCCTGATGTTTACGAGAGCTATCTTAAAGCCGAAGATCAATTCGGCAAGAGCAGCAGCCAGGCCGAGCTTGAACAGAGTATTGCCTACTTTGAGGAAACGATCGGCAAGGATGCCAACTTTGCGCCCGCTTACGTCGGCATCGCGAACGTATACGAGAGACTTGGATCAGTTCTTGGCGGTGCCCCCCCGAAGGAAACGCTTCCAAAAATGATGAGTGCAGCCCGAAAAGCAATTGAACTGGATCCGGACCTTGCGGAACCACACGTCTTGCTTGCAGAGGTATATCAGAAACAATGGCAGTGGAGCGACGCCGAAGCGGAATTCAAGCGGGATCTGGAGTTGAACTCGAACGGTGCTGGTGCCTACGTCGGATACGCTAAATGGCTGCTGTGCCAGGGGCGAACGGACCAGGCCCTGGCGTGGGTCCAGCGTGCCCGCGAACTTGATCCGCTTGGAGGCGCTGGCATCACTCCGCTTGGTGGTGCTGCCATCACGAATGGTTTCATTTTGTTTCATGCGAGGCGTTACGACGAGGCCATCAGGGAGTTGCGAAACGACGATCCGGACCATTGGATTCTGGGGCTCGCCCTGATTGCCAACGGCCAACCGGAGGAAGCGATTCCGGTGCTGGAAAAAGCGCTCGGCACCGACCGGAATCCGGCCGTAATGGGCGTGCTGGTTCGGGCCTATGCGCATGCTGGGCGTCGTAGGGAAGCCCTTCGCCTGGTTGATGAGTTGAAACGACGGCAGCAGACAACCTACGTTGCTGCCGCCCCCTTTGTGAACGCTTATTTGGGACTCGGTGATAACGAGCAGGCACTTGCCTGGCTGGAGCGGGCCTACCAGGAGCAGTCAAACATGCTGCAATTGATAAAAGTCCATCCCTACTTTGATCCCTTGCGCGGCGACCCTCGTTTTGTGGACCTGGTTCACCGCGTCGGGCTCGACCAGCCTCGATAGCGCACCTTACTCATTCCTAAAGGCCAAAGGCAGCACAAGATTTGATAATCATCCGCTCCCTGTCTAAAACCGGATCTGCGCTTTCAGTTGGATCATCCGGGGGGAAACATCGCCTCCTAGTCCAGATCCCAAGATGCTAGTCGGTGGCATCTCCATGGTCGATATCTCGCCGAACCCTGGGTCCGAGCTGTCGTTGTTGGGCGGGCCGAAGTTTGGGTGATTGAAAGAATTAAAGAATTGGAAACCAATACCCAGCACCACTTTGTCTCGACCGACAAGGCTTGTGTTCTTCATGACAGTGAAGTCAGTATTGAAATAGCTCGGATAGCGGAAACGGTTGCGCTCTTGCGCAAAAGAAACGGCAGCGCCTGAACAAGGTCCCTGTGAAGTTGGCAGGTTCCCGGTATTGAATCCTGTTTCGCAGCCCGTCTGCACGAAATCTGCATTTGGATTGGCTATCGTTGTGCGGTCAGGCCGTGTCACCACTTGCGGAGGCCAACAAGGATGCGGGAAGGGTGGGACTACCGCTCCCGCTCCGCAGGAATGGGACCCACTGAGTGGGGCAACTGGCACAGAGTAGATTGTTCCATAGAAATTGTTCGGATGAGCCAGGTTACTGCTTTCTGCGAGATCGATCACGGTGTAGGGAAATCCGGTTCGGGCGAAGATCGTTCCCGACACCTGCCATCCCCTCACCAGGTAATCGGGGCCGCGGCCGTGAAGCACGGTCTTTACCGGGAGTTGCCACACGTAGTTCGCATTCAGGGAGTGACGAACATCGTAATCTGCCGCTCCGTAGCTGCCTCGCAGATGAACGGGGTCCTGCGGGAATTCAGAACTGCCCGCCGTGAATGGGGCTTGCCCGCCGTTGGAAACTTCATCGAGAGCATGGCCATAGGTGTAGTTCGCCTGGAATAAACCATTCCCGAAACCAGTAAATCGCCGCCGAAAGGAAACAACCAGGCCATTGTAGTTCGAGATTCCGGATGTCGTGTATTCAGTGACGCCAGCGAAGCGAGGGTCGGCGCAGGGTGGTACGGGCGGGCTCGCACAGACTGTGGCTGGAAATGGGCCGAATCCAGAAGCATTGGCTGAGGGATTCTGCACCAACTCATGAATTCCGTGATTGCCGTAGTATCCAAGAGTGACCGAAGTGCTGGTACTAAACTGCTGCTGCACTTCCAGGCTCCACTTCTGATACTGCGCTGAGTGGGTCTTATCATTCGAAACTGTAAGATTGGGGGGAAGGAACTTCGGATCCGACGCTTTGATCTGAAAAAGGTTTTCGCCGGCTGCAAACCCTTTGACAAAGGCGGCATTCGAGGCTGCGGCCACTTTAAAGAGGCTGTTGGTTTCTTCCGGAGCCAGATTGTAGCCGCCAAATACTGTCACGCGGTTCACGAGTGGTGGATTGTAAGAGAAAACGGGTCCGAATCCGCCAGAGAACAGTTCGTAAAATAGACCGAAACCGCCACGTACCACGGTATTGTGCGAAACTCCCAGCGGTTGCCAGGCGAAACTGAATCGCGGCTCCCAGGCAACAGGGTCCGTGTGAAGAAAGGCTTGCCTACGATTCGAGATCGCCTGATTGTAAGGCTGTGCGGGATCGTGACCGATCGTTTCAAACGGTCCAGAGAATTCAGCAAAGCAATCATGGGCGCAGACCGGATTTGATTGATGTTCTACGCGCAGGGCGAGAGTAAGGCTCAAGTTGGATTTTACGCGCCACTCATCCTGCCCATAGCCCGCCAGAGTGTAGTTAAGGAAGAGTTCTGAACGCTGCGTCGGAAAGGATTGACTCAAGCGTGTCGAGTCACTGTTGGGAGATGCTGGGTCCACGCCTCCAGAATAAAATGCCTTGATGGTTTGTGGAACTATGTCTCCGACGGCGTTCTGGGTATATTGGGCGTGTCTCAAATATGCTCGGAAGAATTCTCCCCCGAATCCGAACTTGTGCTTGCCACGCGTCTTCAGGAAATCGTCGGCGATACGGTACTCCGTGAACCCTGTGACCAGGGGATAGCCATAGAGATAGTCAAATCCTCCCAGCGACGTAAACGGCTGACCCGCGTTGGACCAATCGAGAGTGGTCGGAAAAGCAGCCAGGGTTTGCACCGGGTTGACGAGGCTCAACACGTCATCTTTGTAAACACCCGCCACTAGGAACTGGTTCGCGGCGGTAGTTCCAAATGTGTGAGTTTCGTTCAACTGGGCTTCCCACCATGGCCCGGTCTCATAGACGTTGAAGAGTGAGCTTATTGGGTCAACGACAATGGGTTGACGGCCATTGTCGTATTGGAGGAGGACGAAAGCACGATCGTTAGTACGGATGTTCCAATCCATACGGCCAGACACAAGGGATTCACTCGTCGGCTGCCCAAGTGTTTCCTGAAAATGGATGGCGCACGGAAGGTTCTTGCCGAGTTGCCCTTGTGGGGTCTGCGGACCGATGAACACGCCAGTTGCGTCGAGACAGCCAAGAAGAGGATCGGCGAAGCTCCCCTGAGTAGCCGCTGCTATCCCGGGGGTTTGGTTATACAGACTGAACATTTGCTTGTAAAAAGCATCGGAAGCGGAGGCAGGGCCAAACACAGAATCGATATTGGCCATGGTTGCTGCCTCGAACTGCCGGCTCGGGAGAACCACCTGAACCGGAGCAGGAAGCAAGATTCGGATTCCCTCGGTATCAAAAAAGAAAAACAACCTGTTTTTCTTGATGGGCCCTCCCAACGAGCCCGCCCACTGATTGGCGATATTGAAGGGCCGAGGATTGCCGAACGCTTTCGTGATCCAGTCGGTAGCGTTCAACACGCTGCCGTTCCAAAAGTACTCGGCGTTCCCGTGGAAGTCATTTGCTCCGGACTTTGTGACATAGTTCACATACGAACCTGCGTCTGTTCCAAAATGTCCCGAGTAGCCATCACTCACCACAGTGGCTTCCTGAATTTCGTTCTGACCCAGAAGCATCCCCGTAACGCCAGTAAGATTAAGATGACCCGCGTCGTCGTTCATGCCATTCACGGTGAATTGATTTGAGGTTCCCGGCATGCCCAGGATTGAAAAATTCCCGCCTCCGCCGCCGGTGCGCGCATTGTCGGTGTTCATGATTGCGCCGGGAGCGGTCTGGGCGATGTAGGTGAGGTCGTTACCGGGATTGGGCAGTTCCGAGACCTGCGTCTGGCTCACGGTAGTCGAAACATCGCCGTTGTCTGCCTGAACCAGCGGAGCTTCTGCGGTCACCGAGAGTTGCGTGTTTGCTTTTGCAATCTCCAGCGTGATGTTGACTGTAACTGGTGTCCCTAACAATACAGTCACATTCCGGCCTTCCTTGCGAAAGCGGTCGTGCACAACGGTTAGCGTGTATTGGCCGGGAGAAAGAAAGAAGAAGCGGTACACGCCATCGCGGTCTGTTTTGGTTGATTCTGTCGTGCCCTTGGTGACGTCCCTGATCTCGACCTCCGCATTCGGCAGAACCGCAAGGCTCTGATCAGTAACGACGCCGGTCACTCCGCCGGAGGTGAGTGTTTGAGCATTCAGCCTACTTAGAGAGGGCGTAGTGAGGAAGATTCCAACAAGAAGCGATACCGATATCGGACGCAAACTCATCGAACCGCTCCCAGGATTCGATCAGACAAGACCGCCAGATCAGTCAGGGAGACATGATAGCCTTAGTCGTCACGGAATTCCTCTCGATTTTGAAGGCGTTTGCCTGTCACTCCTGATTTCGACCCTTAAGTGGACTGCAGTAGTCATGCGGCACAGTTCGGCCAATGCACTTTGAGAGCTGCTCCTCAGTCGCCTGCTTCGGCGAGACGGCGCTTCTGCACGGATGCGTGTTATGCGCCCACAGCGTCGGCGCAGTGTAACTACGCCCAGCACAACACCACGACACCTTCGGAACGGCGACGATCGACGTCGCTAGAACGTGCTCGTTCTGATGCTGTCGCCCGAAAGTTTGTTCCGAGCGCGTCACAGTGACTTGTGCAGCATGGCTATTGCGTCCAAACGCACTCGAACTGTTGAATAGTAGGAGTCAACACAAAACTTGCTCGCAGCGATTGATCGGAAGGGATTCGATGCCTCGAACAAGTACGCGTGACCTGACCGACGCGCAATGGGAAACCCTGGACAAACTCATTCCGGAACCGTCGCGCCGCAAAGATAAACGCGGACGGCCTTGGAAGAACCGGCGAGCGGTCTTGAACGGCATTTTGTGGGTGTTACGGACGGGTGCTCCCTGGGCGGACGTTCCAAACCGCTACCCGTCATACCAGACCTGCCATCGCAGATTTCAACAATGGGTTCGGTCTGGAATGATGAGAGGAGTTCTGGAAGCCCTTGCCATCGAACTAACGGTCCCAGGGGGCCTGGATGTGAAAGAAGCATTCATCGACGGGAGCTTTGCTCCAGCGAAAAAGGGGATCGAAAGTCGGAAAAACCAAGCGTGGCAAGGGAACGAAGATCATCGCGGCTGCATACCGGCACGGGCTCCCGGTATCTGTTTGTGTCGAAAGTGCCACTCCCCATGAAGTAAAACTTGCTACCTCCACTCTCGTCCAGATGATTGTGTCGGAGGCGCCTCGGAACCTGATCGGCACAACGCGTACGATTCAGACAAATTGGACACGGAACTTCGCCGATACGGAATCGAACTAGTCGCTCCTCACCGTAGTAATCGGAAAAACACATCTCAAGACATGCGTCGCATGCGCCGTTATCGGAGACGCTGGAAGATTGAAAGACTGTTTGCCTGGCTGCAGAATTTCCGGAGACTGGTCGTGCGCTACGAACGATATGCAGAGGATTTTCTCGGGATGCTCTACTTTGGTTGCTGCATTATTCTGCTGAGGCATTTGTGAGATGGCTTCTAAGCTCATTTCGTACAACTGGAATAATAGAAACGGACATCTCATCTGTTGTTGGAATGATTACGTCGGTTACTGGTGTGTCTGCTTGCTCGCACTGAACAGCTCCTATATGCTAAAAAGCTGTCGGGTTCTATACGAGATGCTTGGGCCAAACCTGAAGAAATCGGGTAGCAGGCGCTGGTGGGCGGCAATCGTGCTGATTGCGGTGTTCTCACTTGCGGTAAGTGTCGCCACCCGATATGGCTCTGTTCGGACGGATTCCACGACCTCGATCACGAAAGTCCAGAAACATGTAGCTCCTGAGCCTCGGCGTCCACGACTCCTCAAAACTGCTGCCACCTGGATGGCGCCGCCCGCAAGCTGTGTCGTCCTCCAGGTACCCACGTCTTATCCCCGTATAGCTCCGGCAGGACCCCCGATTCCAGGCGTTCTTCTGGAGGAAAAGCTCTACAATCGCCCTCCTCCATCTTCTCAGCTCTCCTAATCGCCTTTTCCGCGCATTTCTAATACCGGCTCGCTGAACCGAGTCTTCATTGCTTTGCAATGATGACGACTGGAGCTTCCGATGCCGATTGCTTATCGCTTAGCGAACGCGGTTCGTTTGCGTAGTTCTAGCAATCTCTGGGAGGGAAACATCCGTGGCAGTCGCCCGATTGTTAACTGAGGAAGAGTTGGATGGTCTCCGTGAGTTCGGTACATGCATGATTGCGAACGCGGTTGAGACCTTCAACGTCAGATTGCACAATACGGGATTTACCAACGGTGGCATTCGCTGTCTTTTTCCCGATCAGCCTCCGATGGTCGGCTATGCAGTCACAGCGCGGCTTCGGAGTGGAGAACCACCCATCGGAGGTGGCACGTTCCATGATCGCGCAGATTTTTGGAATCGGATCCTTGCCTCACCGCCTCCCCGCATCTTGGTGTTGCAAGACATGGATCAACCGCCGGGCCGAGGGGCCTTCTTGGGTGACATGCACGCTGCAATCTTGAGAGCTCTCAGTTGCGTTGGTTACGTCACAAATGGATCTGTTCGGGAGCTACCTTCAATCGCGCCCACGGGAATGCATTTGTTTGCAGGCAGTGTAGCGGTCTCCCATGCTTACGCCCACATCTTCGACTTCGGAGCGACCCTCAATATCGACACGATGGATGTACAGCCAGGCGATCTTTTGCACGGAGACCAGCACGGCATTCTCTCCGTGCCGCTGCAGATTGCGCCTGAACTCCCTGCGGTCGCAGCCCGATTGCACCGCGTAGAGCAGAAGGTCGTCGATTATTGCCGATCGAGCAACTTTTCGGTAGGAGGGCTCACTCAGGTCTTGAAAGATTCGAGCTCATGAGTGCAATCGATTGATAAAACGGATTGCTATTCCGGAAGCAGTGAAGAAGGCTGGTCTAGAAGAAATGGCTAATAGCGTAAATGGACTTGGAATACGACTTTCCTCGGTAAGTTCCTGGACAAAGAAGGGAACTTCCGCGGTTTTGGCGGTGCTCGCGCTTGCATTCGCGATCGTGTTGTCCTCCTGTTCCGGAGATGCGGACAAGCATGTACAGGCCAGCGGCCCTTCCATCACGGTAGGTGTCACAAAGGTTGTCAAGAAGTCATTGGGCCGACAAATCACCATGTCTTCTGAGTTAGTGCCGTTCCAGGAAATCGCGGTGTATGCAAAAGAATCCGGCTACGTAAAACAACTGCTTGTGGACTACGGCAGCCATGTCAAAGCGGGAGCAGTGATTGCCATTCTCGAGATTCCAGAACTCGAAGCCCAACTCCAGGAAGATGAAGCGGAGATTAAGAATGCAGATAATCAGGTCTCTCGGGCGCAACATGAACTCGGCCGGTACCAGGCACAGTACAAAGCGCTGCACCTGCAGTACTCGCGCATAAATGGAGTTTTCGAAAGCCAGCCCGGGATCGTTGCGCAGCAGGAGGTCGATGATGCCCAAGGAAAAGATCTCGCAGCCTCTTCTCAGGTAGACGCGGCCCAAGCATCGTTAGACGCTGCCCAAAGTCAACTTTCGGTCGCAAAGGCCAAACTCGTTCACGATCAGAGCCTCTACGATTATTCCAAGATCACGGCGCCGTTCGCCGGCATCGTAACCGACCGGTTCGCGAACCTTGGAACTCTGGTTCAGGCTGGAACAGGATCGAGTACCCAAGCCATGCCCATCGTCCGCCTCTCGGAAGATGATCTTTTCCGATTAGTAATTCCGGTGCCCGAATCCTACGTTCCTTTCATCCGTGTGGGCGATCCGGTCGACGTCAGGGTACCTGCGCTGAGTCGTACTTTCCCGGGAAAGGTGGCTCGCTTTGCCGTAGACGTCCGCGAAGACACCCGCACGATGCACACCGAAGTGGATGTGAAAAATCCCGACCATCTCCTCGTACCCGGATTGTACGCAGACGCCGACCTTACCTTGGAACACAAGGAAGGCATCCCGTCCATTCCGTTGCAAGCGGTCAATCACGAAGGCGACAAGACCACGGTTCTAGTAGTGAACAGTAGCAACGAATTGGAGGATCGCTCAGTCAGCCTAGGATTGCAGACTGCAACCGATGCTGAAGTCGTCGCCGGACTACGCGAGGGAGAAAACGTTGTTGTCAGCGATCGCAGCGGATTGAAGCCGGGTGAGAAGGTAATCCCGAAGCCAGTTCAGGTAATGCAATATCACGAGAGCAATCAAGAATAGAAACTGCGGAGTCTAGCCCCTGCAGGCAAGAGCAAATAAACCATGTCACGCTTTTCGATTCGTAATCCGTACTTCATTGTGGTCATATGTTTGGCTCTGATGGTCATTGGGGTCACCAGCTTGGCTCGCATGCCCATCGACTTGTTCCCCACCATCAATCTGCCGGAAGTGGTCGTGGCCACCTTTTACTCAGGCATGCCTCCCCAAGATATCGAAACCGATATCACGGATCCTTTGGAGCGGTTCTTTACGCTCGCCAGCGGCATTGACCACATAGAATCACGCTCTTTGTTGGGCGTTAGCATAATTAAAGTCTATTTCCAGCCGGGGACGAATGCAGACGCTGATGTCACTGAATTATCGAACCTTGCCTTGGCCGATCTCAAACGTCTGCCGCCCGGAACTTTGCCGCCCGTTGTGCTCAAGTTCGACGCCTCCAGTCTGCCGGTTTGTCTTGTAACTCTGAAAGGCGAGGGTCTAAATCAGACTCAGATTCACGACATCGGTCAATTCGTGATCAGAAATCAGATCGCAGTCGTGAAGGGCGCTGAGATCCCTCCCCCATTCGGGGGGAAATACCGCCAGATCATGGTTTACGTTGATCCATACAAACTAGCATCGCGGCAGTTAAGCCCGATGGACGTAGTGAGCGCCGTCAATAATTCAAACCTGATCCTGCCCGCTGGTGACGTGAAGATTGGGCCGTATGACTATTACGTGTACTCGAACAGCTTGGTCGACAATATGGATCAGCTCGGCAAGGTGCCGGTGAAGACTGTTGGTACCTCATGGGTTTCCGTAAACGATCTGGGCAAAGCCGAAGACGCGAATCAAATCCAGTACAACCTGGTCCGCGTTGACGGCCAAAGATCCGTGTATTTGCCCATTATGAAGCAGGGTGGCGACACAAACACCATTCAGGTCGTTGATGGAGTTCGCGACATAATCGGCCATCTCTTCGACGTTCCCAAACAACTGAAGGCCACGCTTGCGTTTGACCAGTCGGTGTTCGTCAAAGAAGCCATCAAGACCCTGTTGCACGAAGGCTTGATCGGTTTGCTCCTCACCAGCTTGATGATCCTTGTTTTCCTGGGAAGCCTTCGCGCAACTTCGGCTGTCTTCCTCTCAATTCCTCTGTCCGCCCTAGCGACATTCGTTGTCCTCTACATGATAGACAGCACTATCAACACAATGATTTTGGGCGGGCTGGCTTTGGCCTTTTCGCGTGTGATCGATAACTCCGTAATCTCGCTGGAGAATATTTACCGGCACCTCGAGATGGGGGCGGAGCCTGAGGCTGCGGCCGAGATTGGTGGATCGGAGGTGAGCCTTGCTGTTTTAGCAGCGACATTGACGACGGTCGTCGTGTTCTTTCCGGTTACTTTTCTTTACGGAGTCAGCAAGTTTCTCTTCACCGCACTGGCTCTCGCTGTCGTCATCTCACTGTTCGCCTCGTATCTGGTAGCCATGACGGTGATTCCGCTGTTCTGTTCTCGCTTTTTGAAAGCAGTGCCGCACGCGGCGGAGCACGGCGAAAAACATGCTGAGTATGAGATTGAACCTACGGTAGCCGCGAACAGCTCATGGTCGGACCGGTTTAACGCGGGATTCAACCGCATGTTCAACCGGATGCTAGATTTTTACGAGTACTGGGTACGGCGCGCTGTGCAGCGGCCCGGACTCACCGTTGCTGGCCTCAGCGGCGTCTTCCTCGCCAGCGTCGCCATTTACCCCCTGCTCGGTCTCGCCTTCTTCCCCCAAACCGATGCCGGCCAGTTCACCATGAATGTCAAAGCGCCTACGGGCGCTCGCCTCGAAGTCACCGAACAATATGTCGCCAAGATCGAAGATTTGATTCGTCACAACGTTGATTCCAACGATCTTAAAATGATCGTCTCCAACCTCGGTGTGGTGCCCGATTTCTCGGCTCTCTACACCAACAACGCCGGCCCGTATACCGCCACGATACAGGTTGCGTTGCAGGATGATCACCGCAAGAGCAGTTTCTGGTACATGGATCGGGTACAGAAAGAAATGGCGCACCAGTATCCTGATGTCCGGACCTTCTTTTCCAGCGGATCGATGGTGGATGCGGTGCTTAATATGGGCATGCCCGCGCCGATCGATGTGCAGGTGAGCAGTCCCAATCTGCATCAGATCTACGCTGTGGCACAAGATTTGGCAACCCAGATCCGCAGTCTGCCGGGTGTAGGTGAAGTCTACATCCCGCAGGACCTGAACTATCCCGCACTGCGCATGGACGTGGACCGAGTGCATGCAGCCGAGTTGGGACTGACGCAGAAAGACGTGGTAGACAACGTGATCACCGCCCTGAACTCTAACTCTATGATCGCCCCCAATTACTGGGTCGATCGCAAGAGTGGGAACGATTACTATCTTACCGTCCAGTACTTCGAAAAGGGACGTCCAGCAATCCACAATTTCACCGACCTCACAAATATTCCGATCCATGCACCGAATCTAAAGCAGCCTACGACACTCGATACGGTGGTGAAACTTGAAAGTGTCCAGACGCCAACCGAGGTCGACCACTACCAGATTCAACGAGTGACGGACGTCTACGTAACGCCAGCAACAGAAGACCTCGGGAAAGTCTCACAGGAGGTCGCGCGCCTCATTCCTAACCTCAAAGTGCCTCCGAATGTGCGCGTCAACATCCGCGGAATGGTTCAGGGGATGAACGCTTCATTTCACAGTTTTGCTATCGGACTCTCGCTCTCGGTCATCCTGCTCTACCTGATTCTGGTCGCACAGTTCAAATCCTTCAAAGACCCGTTCCTGATCATGCTCGCCATTCCAATGGGGTTCATCGGAGTCTTGATCGTGCTGCCTCTTACAGGAACAACCCTGAACGTGATGTCCCTCATGGGTGTCTTGATGCTCGTGGGCATTGCGGCCTCGAATAGTATTTTGATTGTCGAGTTTACTCATCGATTGGAAGAGCAAGGCAAGGAAGTAAAGGAGGCCGTGATCACCTCCTGCCGAGTGCGGCTCCGGCCAATTCTGATGACCTCATTAGCGACGATCATCGGTATGGTCCCAATGGCTCTGAAGTTGGGCACGGGCAGTGAACAGTCTGCGCCTCTGGCGCGCGCGATCATCGGCGGGCTCACGGTCTCGGTCGTACTCACAGTTTTCATCGTGCCCGCTGCCTATCTGTTGGTATACGGGAAAACCAATCAGCAGCCTGGGTCCGATGTTACGCCGGAGGCCGCAAGATGAGGATGAGCCGGAAACTCCGTACAATCCTGAGGGTTTATCCTCTTTTGCTCTGCACGGCGCTGACGTGGCCTTTGGCTCAATCCCAGGCGCAGGCTGGGAGCGAATCGGCCTCGACGCAAACCCTGCCATCGGCCCCCCAGCCTCAACGTACGGCGGTTCTAATCGCAAAAACAAATGCCACCGCAGACTTGGTGGTGATAGCGGACCACGCGAGTGAACTGCAGAATGCGGCGCCGGCAATTTCGCTAGCTCCTCAGGCAGACAAAGTTCCCTCCACCACAATGCGGCTGACCCGCACTCAGGCGGAACAACTGGCACTCAAGAACAATCCCCGTATCAGTGTGGGACGTCTGCTCGCGCTGGCTCAACACCAGATCTATCGTGAAAGTCGGGCGGCACTACTCCCGAATTTCTATGGCAACATCACTGCGGTGGATGCCAAAGAAGGGAGTCGCATCGGCGCCGGAGCTTTGAACGCGCCTACCCTGCTCGAACATGCAGGCGCCGGTGTGACATTAAGCCAGCTCATCACGGACTTCGGGCGCACCTTCAATCTGGTGTCTTCGTCGAAATTGCAGGAGAAGGCGCAAAATGCGAACGCGCTGGCGACCGCAGAAGATATCGTTCTGGCTACGGACCAGGCCTTCTACAACGCACTGCAGGCGCAAGCTCTATTGAAAGTGGCGCAACAGACCGTAACCACCCGCCAGTCCGTGCAACATCAGGTCGACGTTCTGACCCAGAACAAATTGAAATCAAATCTGGATCTCTCCTTTGCCGAGGTGAATCTATCGCAGGCCAAGCTTCTCTTGCTCGACGCACAAAATAATGTCAATTCAACCATCGCGGCTTTGACTGCGATCCTGGGCTTTGACAAAGAAATCCAGTACGAACTCACCGACGAGGAAACTCAACCACCCGGGCCCCCCCTGGATGTGGATGTCCTTATCAATACGGCTTTGCAGCAGCGGCCCGATCTCCAAGCACTCAACTACAACCAGCAGGCAGCGGACAAGTTCCGCCGCGCCCAGCGTGATCAGCTCTTTCCAACCATCAGCGCACTGGGCATCGCCGGAGGAACTCCGGTTCGCCCCGACTGCTTCGGCGGCTGCTTCCCCAACTACTTCATCTCGAGTTGGTACGGCGCGATTGGTGTCAACTTGAGCGTCCCCATCTTCAATGGCTTTCTTTATAGCTCCCAGGCATCGGAAGCCTCTTACCGTGCCAAAGCGGCAGCAGAAAATACGCGGGATCTGCGCGACCAGGTCGTACGGGACGTTCGTACCGCGTGGCTCGCGGCCAATACATCATTCCAGCGGGTCGGAGTTGCCGCGGAACTTGCCAAACAGGCCGACTTGAGTCTGACCCTTGCTCAGGGCCGCTACAATCTCGGCCTGGGTTCGATCGTCGAACTCAGTCAGGCGCAGTTGCAGCAGACCGGTGCAGCCATTGGATATGTCAACGCCCAGTATCAATACCGTCTGTCTCTTTCAACGCTGAACTTTGAGACTGGAACGCAACCCTGAGGCCCAGCGATCAAGACGGACATATTAAAAGGCCTGGCTTATCCCTAAGAATCGGAACCACTTCCCTTTCACCCTGTCTCGTGATTCGGGCCAATTCCTGTTGTGAGGCCGGTCACATCCTTCGCGCTCGGTAGATTCTTACAATCGAATCGATTGCACAGACGCGGAGAAATCCGCGGCGAGATCAGCCTGGAGTCGCCCGAAGCGAGGACCCGCATGGCCACGCAATACTTTTCTTGCAGTTCATGCCACAAGAGATTTCCAACGCATCAGAAGCTCTTCGACACTCTGTATGAATTCCACCGGCTCGGAGCCGGAACCTGTCCTGGCTGTAGCTCATCCCGAGAGCTGCACATCACCTTGGATTTTCAATTGGGCGACGGCGACAGCGCCTTCAAGGTCGTCGCTGCGTTTCTTCCCGATAAGCTGGACTCCTGGTTGGGCCAGGAGGAAGAAGAAGTCACCCTCTATCCTTTCTTGGTGACGTTACAGCGGGTGGGTGACAACCGCCAGTTCTGCTGGATGCCCTATTGGCACGTGACCGGAAAAGAAGCTCGCTTTGGGCAGCATGCCATCTGCCTCGATCAACTGCAATTTGAGAGCTTGATTACTCAGGCGCGCGAAAAAACTCAAGAGCGGGAACAAGAACTGGCGCTGGTCTAGGCATAAGCACGCCGCCTTTTCTCGGCTCGAGTCCCCGGCTACGGCTTTATCTGCCAGACCGTGTCGAGGACCGTTCCATCTACCCACTTCACGACGGCCACCGGTCGATCGCCGCGCTTGGGCTTTTGTGGCCTACCCCCGCAAATGCGTTCGACCTCCTTCTTAATCTCCCCAATCAGACGAATCGGCAGCTTTGAACTCTTTACAGCTTCCATAAGATCCCGTCGCCGCGGATTGATAGCAATGCCCCGTTCCGTCACAACCACATCGATCATTTCACCCGGACCGCAAAGCGTTGTTACCTCGTCAACGATAACGGGGATTCGATCGCGGAAGGACGGCACCGCCAGAATCGTGCAGCCGGCAGCCAGACAATTCTGCCATCCGCCGATCCCGTGAAGAAGCCTGCCATCAGAATGTGTAACGACGTTGGCATTGAAATTCGTGTCGATCTCTGTAGCTCCCAGCACAACCGCATCAATGATCGACGCAAAGTTACCTTTGCCGTGATAGTTGTAAGACGTAAACGGCGAAGTGGCCACGTGTCGCGGATTGTTCGCGAGTGACTGCACACCAACAAGATCGAATGTCTGCCCATCGAGAATATAGTCAGTCAATCCCTCTTCTAACAGCTCCACAAGATACTTCGTCGAGCCGCCGCGGACGAAGCGCGCCTTTACCCCGGCCTCTTTCATCATCTGTTTCAAGTAGCTCACAAACGCAAGCGCGATCCCACCGGAGCCTGCCTGGAATGAGAATCCATTGCGCATGATCCCGGCATCCCGCAGAAACCGCGCCACGAATTCGGCAATTCGCTGCCGATCAGGGGATCGCGTGATCTGGGTTGTCCCTGAGACTATTTTTGCGGGATCACCAATGGAGTCCACCTCGACCACATAATCCACGTTATTTCCCTGTATCTGCCACGGAATACACGGGAAGGGAACCACATTGTCGGTCACCACAATCACGTGATCCGCATAGATCGAATCGGCCAGAGCGAACCCTAAGGATCCGCAAGCAGATTTCCCATGCGATCCGTCGCTATTGCCAAACGGGTCGGCCGTCGGAGCCGCGATGACGGCGATGTCGACGTGAACTTCCCGGTCCTGAATTGCCTGCCACCGTCCGCCATGAGAGCGCAGGACACCCATGCCGCGCATCTTGCCCTGGGTACAGTAATCGCCCAGCGGCCCGTTCATGCTGCCCTCGATGTGATCGATCACGCCCGCTTCCATCAAGTCGATCGCGCCCTTCTGACACGGAAATGACGCGCTCGGAAACCACACGATATCTCTGACGCCCAACTTCGCCGCAGCTTCCAACGCCATCATCGCGACGAGATCTCCATCTCGCAAATGATGATGTGACGAGATGACCATGCCATCCCGCAAGCCGCACTTGCGGAACGCAGTCGCAAGATCACTGACGCGCTTGTCGCCATTTGCGGGATAATCAGCGGCGGTTCGTATCGGCGGGCTGGCCTTTGCACCCGTGGGGTGATACTTGCCAATTCCCATGTAGGGAACTTGCGGACGACCGTTGACTAGCTCCGGAACCGGCCGGCCTGCGGCATTTTCGACTAAGGCGGATTTCTCGATTACAGGCATGCAGATGTCTTCCTCAATCTCAATGCGTCAGCCCCATGGCCTTCGCTCGTCCCACTAACTTCAGCGCTCTCTCCACGACAGGCGGATCGATCATTTTTGACCCGAGGCTAACCACTCCCGAACCTTTCTCCTGCGCATCCTTGAAAGCAGCAACGATCTTTTCCGCTTTATCAATCTCATTCCTCGTGGGAGCAAATGCTTCATGGATGATCGGAATCTGCACGGGATGAACGCAGCCCATTCCTTCGAAGCCGATGCCTCGGGAATTAACTCCCCACGAGCGTAGCCCCTCCAGATCGCCGACATCTCCGAATACCGAATCGATGGCCTGCAGATGAGCAGCATGTGCCGCATTCACCAGCCGCTGCCGCGCGTAGAGGGACTCCGCTCCGCCAAGGGTCTTCACTACACCAAGATCGGCCGTGTAATCCTCGAGCCCGATCGTTAATGCCACGATTCGGTCGGTCGCTGCTGCGATGGCGAAAGCGTTTTCGATCCCGATGGCTGACTCGAGAATCGGCATCAGCCAGATGGGACGCGTGATGCCGTAATCAGCCTGAATCTCCTTGGCTCGTCGCCCAACTTCAACGACTTGTTCTGGATGTTCGACCTTGGGAATAAGGATCAGGTCCGGAGACTCAGGCACTATTTCGTCCAAATCTTTCAACCCAAAAGGAAGTTGATTGATCCGCACCATCCGCTCGCACTGCAGGAAGTCGACGGCTCGCAGCGCGTTGCGAACCAGCAATCGTGCAGCATCTTTTTCATTGCGATGAACCGAATCTTCCAGATCGAGAATCACACCATCCGCGCCGTGCAGTGCTGCATTGATGAAGTATTTGGGCTCGCTGCCGGGTACGTAGAGCCTCGATCGCCGCAGCCGGTCTCGTGACGAAGCTTCCGGCAGCCTGATTTGATCCGGCAGCACCCGCGTACCTTCGCCAATTCCAGCGCGCCGCACTGCTGCTTCGATTCGCGCGGAGATCACAAACGGCAGCGCCCCTTCGTCCCGGATATCAACGAGCGCATGTCGCACGCCGAGAGCTTCCAGCACCTCCTCTGACTGACGGCGGATGGAATCGCCGTAATAGGGCTTCACTCGAGATTCCAGGTTGATATCGATTCCACCAGACTCGCGGAGCTCCACTCGGACGCTTAGATCGGAACGAATCTCCGCTCCCGAATGTCCTGCTTCTCCTGTGCGTAATTCCGTAGCAATTGTCATAGAGAGAGAAGATATAAAATCTATCGCCGGCTTCCGGCGAGTTCTTCCAATCTGGCCCGCTCGCTTGGGGCAGTCTGCTGTGCTAACTCGGCCAAGATAGCATCCGTCATCTGCACCGTGCTCGCCGCTCCCTGGCTGATTGCCTTGGCTCCGCCCGGAATGCGCATCATGTCGTAAGTGCGCACCCGCCCTTCTTTCACAACGGTCGCAATCGCTTCCCGGATCCGCCGGGCTTTTTCGATTTCACCAACGTGCTCCAGCATCATGACTGCGGACAGAAACATCGCAATCGGATTCACGATTGGCGGCTCAAGTTCAGCATATTTAGGAGCAGAGCCGTGAGTCGGCTCAAAGACGGCAACCTCGTCTCCAATATTGCCTGAAGCAGCGAATCCTAATCCTCCGATCAAACCTGCAAACGCGTCAGAAATCACATCGCCGAACAAATTGGACGCCACAACCACGCCGTACTCTTCTGGATTCTTCGTCAGCCACATAGTCTGAGCATCAATGTTCGTCGACCACAGCGCGATCGATGGATATTCCTTCGCAACTGCCTTTGCTTCTTCTTCCATCATGCCCGACGTTTCCCGCAACACGTTCGGCTTCTCACAGATCGTCACCGACTTGTATCCGTATTTCTTGGCCCATTCAAATGCCGCCCGGCAAATCTTCCGGGCCGCAGTTCGGGTGATGACCCGCACCGAAATCGCTAGATCAGCCCCGGGCACGTTCGCAAACGGCTTGAATTTGGAGTGAGTCGCAAGCGCGCTGCGGACTTGTTCTGGAGGATTTGTCCACTCCACCCCTGCGTAAAGCCCTTCGGTGTTTTGCCGAAAAACAACCACATTAACCAACGGCTCTTCGAAACCTCCGCCCGCCTTCTTGCGAATGAAGTTCAGCGGATTTCCCGGAAAAGAAATGCAAGGACGAATGCATGTATCGAGATGGAACTTCTGCCGCATCGTCACAATCGGACTGAAATACGAATAGCCCTTGCCTTTGAGCTCTGCTTTAAGTTCGGCTTCAGCCTGCTTCTTCGGCTTGGAAGTGATAGCTCCAAACAGCCCTAGTTTGTGCTTGGCAAGCAGTTCAACCGTACGTTCCGGCAGTGCGTTCCCCTCGCGGCACCAGCAATCCCAGCCGATATCGGCGTGAATGTACTCGGCATCGAAATTCACTGCCTTCAGCACCCGCAGAGCTTCCGGCAGAACCTGATTGCCGATTCCGTCTCCCGGCATCGTAACTACGGTATGTTTTGCCATGACTGTTTTTCTCCTCAAACGAGAACTGTGTGCTTCTGGTCGAGTCCAAGTTTCTTTGCTATGAGTTTCTCCGCACCGCCCGCAATAACAAGGGATTGCGGAACCGTCCCCAACGCCGGAAACACGAACTTTTCACCTCGCCATGTCGCAGTGCTCGAGGTGAAATCGATATCCACCTTCTCGCCCGGAATAATCGTCTTCTCTTTTCCCTTGATTTCCCCGGCGAACTGCTCGCGCAAGCGCTTCACCAACTCCGGAACCTCGATGCACAAGAATCCGTTGTTGTATGCGTTGCGTAGGTAAGTCTGGGAAAAACTCCCGGCGATGACTAGCGGAATGCTCTTCGCTTTCAGGCAGGTAACGGCCTGCTCCCGGCTCGATCCCGTGCCGAAGTTGAATCCGCCCACCACCACATCGCCCGCTCTCGTGCGCATTGCGAATTGCGGATCGTAATTCTCCATCACCACCCGCGCCATCATCTCGGGCGTCATGTCGTCGCGGTAGGTATAGTCCTTTCCGTAGATGGCGTCCGTGTTCACGTTGTCCGCGGGCATGAAAACCATCCTTCCCTGGACCTTGGCAGGAAAGCCGGGAAGAATTTCGACATGCTCGCTGGTCTGCGCACCTGACCTGAATTCTTGATAATTCTTCGTCAGCTCAGTCTGGGTAAACTCACGCGGACCGGTGATATAGCCAGCGATCGCCGATGCGGCCACCACTTCTGGACTTGCCAGGTAACACTGCGCTTCCCGTGATCCCATCCGGCCCTTGAAGTTTCTGTTTGTGGCCGAGATTCCGACCTCACCTTTTTCGAGCAGCCCAGTTCCCAATCCAATGCATGGGCCACAACTCGGCGGAAGCGGCGTCGCTCCCGCATGCAGCAAAGTTCGCCATATTCCCTTCTGCTCGGCTTCGTGCTGCACCCACGCACTGGCTGCTCCTATGTAGAACTGCACTCCATGCGCGACCTGTTTGTCTTTCAAGACCCTTGCAGCCGTTTCGAGGTCTTCCAGGCGCGAGTTCACGCAAGAAACCAGATAAGCTTTCTGGATTGCGATCTTCTTCTTCGTGATCTCCGGCAACGGCTGCATCGTCTGCACCGTGTCAGGTCCGGAAACGTGCGGAGTGACGCGGCTCAAATCAAGTGTGATGCGCGCTGCATAGCTTGCCCCCGCATCGGGCATCGGGGGAATCTTGCTCCAGGCGTCGATTTCCCTTGGCTTGATTCGCTCAATTCCCTGCTCCTCCAGCCGCGCCTGCATCGACCGCAGGTAGCCAATCGTGACTTCGTCCACCGGGAACCAACCCACAATCGGCCCCCACTCTGTGCTCATATTCGCGATCGAAAATCGCGCATCCATCGAAAGACTCGCAACGCCCGGCCCAGAGAATTCGATCGCTGCGTTCAGTGCTTCATCGTGGTTGTAGAGCCCACAGAGAGTGATGATGACGTCTTTGCCACTGACCCCTTCCGGAAGTTTGCCCTCCAGCACCACTTGAATCGTTCGCGGGATCTGCCACCAGAATTCACCCGTCGCCCAAACGGCTGCCGCATCGGTCCGCACGATCGGCGTTCCAACCGCCCCCAGGGCCCCGTACATATTGGAATGTGAATCAGAAGCCACGACAAACGAGTCAGGCAGAACATAGCCTCGTTCGACCATAATTTGGTGCCCGATGCCCGAGCCTGCGGGATAAAAATCGATTCCATGCTCGCAGGCAAAGGCTTCGATGGACCGATATTTCCTCAGATTCGCCTCGTCATGATTCTGAATGTCGTGGTCCAGGGCAAACACCAGCTGCTTGGGATTGGCAATCTTCTTCGCCCCGATCGCTTTGAACTTGCTCATCACGGCCGAGGTGTTGTCATGTGTCAGAAGATGAAACGGACGGATGGAGAGGAAGTCTCCCGCCCGTAAGGGGCGATTCGGGCCCTCGGCAAGGTGCGCCTGCGCGATTTTTTCTACGATTGTCTGAGGCATAGAACCTCCCAGGACTGGCAACTCTACTTGCACCGACAAAAATGCTCTACGCCAGCAGCGGCTTTCGACTGCTACGGCGAACAGCCCGTTTAGTCTTGGCTCTCGGCTTGGCCGATTTTGCTTTCTGAACGTCAGCTTCCATCAAAGCCATCAGATCGCTGACGGAACCTACTCGCTCCAGATTCCAGACTGTCTCCTTCACTCGCTTTTGAGCGTCTGCCGAAAGAACACCCTCAGCAAGTGCAGAGAACTTTTCTTCAACTTCCTGATCCGTTAACGGATTTCGTGGATCGCCTTTGGGATAGTCCAACTGCTTGCTGAATGAACGTCCATCAGTCGTATCAATACGCACGATTACCCTCTGTAGTGCCGGAAATACTTTCTCAATTTCAGGATCGGCGACGACTTCGACTTTCTGAAGTTGTTCGCGAATCCTCGGGTCCATAATTTTTTCCATGGTGAACTGCACGGGCGTGACCTGCCGCTCTGCCAGCGCTGCCGCAATCACATATGGCAGCGAGTGATCCGCCGTCTCTTTCGTGTGCGGATCGTACTTGCTCGGATCCGACAGTATGTCGGCTGCCCGTGCCAGGGAACGAATCTGGATCTTGGTTACCTGCTCGGGATGCAGATCATTGCTCTTCACCAGATCCAAGACTGCAGAGATTGGTGTGTGGGTCAGAGCTTCGGTCGGAAAGGCCTTCATGCCACATTGCGTGATTCGCCAGGAACTCCCCAATCCGTCCGTAAGGAGATTGAGCTTCCACTCCGGCTTGAACACGTGAGTGAGGCCTTCTTTCCCGTCTATCACATGCTCCGGACCGGTATAACCTTTCTCCGCAAGCAAGGCCGCCAGCACGCCGCTCTGCGTCGCCATGGGATCGACAGTGTTCTTCATCATCGTAAGCTTGCCGGCAGTTACTGCTCCCAAAGTGCAGTGTCGGCTCGCCGAGATTCCGATCGCGTGCTGAATCTGTTCCCACGTCAGGTGCAACATGCGTCCTGCTACGATCGGAGACACAAACGCTGTCAGCGTTGCATGGTGCCAGCCGCGCTCGCGGATTCCGGGAAATGCCGCTTCGCACAACCTCATCTCGAACTCATGTCCGAGTACGAGTCCCACGATCAATTCTTTTCCATTGCTCTTCGCCCTCTCGACACAGGCAATAGCCGCCGGAAATAAGTCTGACGGATGCGACGGATCCTGCTTCCAATAAATATCGTTGTAGTCCATGCACCGGATCATCAGCGCATTGGCCAGTGAGGCTGAGACTGGGTCGATCCTTTTCCCGGTTCCAATGACCGTTGCCGATCCGGGGCCCGCGATCTCGTCGAGCAGTTCAAGAGCTATGCGCACATCATGCTGCTGATAGCCGCCCAGAGCGCAGCCCAACGAATCCAGCAGAAAGCGCTTGGCCTGATAGACAGCCTCCGGCGAGAGATTTTTGAACTGCAGCCCTGCTGCCCAGCGCGACATTTCGGCCGTGATCGTTTCTTTTGCAGGAACAGCCGATGGCATCGTCAAATTGCTTCTCCTTACGCTTTCACCTTGATGTTCTTGGGATTCTTGAATGGCAGGAAGGCCATGAAGTCCGCGTGATGGACGATGAAAGCTTCCGTCGTCCGCTTGACCAGATCGCCTTCCGCGGCGTGCGCTGCGATGATGTGACAAACGGAATCTGGCACACCACACTCCAGCGCAAGCGCCACGCCCGTGAACGGATGCCGCAGTGCCTCCCCGCGCTCACTCTGGCGACTCTTACCATCAAGGCCCAGTTCATATTCCAGCAGTTTGCCCACGTCGGCCAAAATCGCCCCAGCAATCACCGTGTCGAGGTCGAACGGCAAAGCCCGTCCCATAAACGCGAGCATTGCCTTGGCACTATCACGCGCAATGTGCACGACGCAGCGCTTGTGCTCCATGAAAGTGATTGGACAGTTCGGAACAAGGAGTGTGAATGGGATTTGGGTCAGGTCTTCGGCCTTTAACGGGCTGCGTTCAAGGGCTTTGATCCAGGTTTGCGTAACCTGCTCCCGGAGTTCTGGATTCTCGATCCAGTCGATCTCCGGCCACAGTTTTTTCACGGTTTCGCGCATAACGGGGAGTGATCGGAACTACCAAGGCTAGCTTCCCGCTCGATGCCGAAACGACGATTCAGATCACAGTGGAATGTGATTGGACTAGGTTAAGTCCCGAGTTGGTCACGCGAAGAGCTGGGAATGACACTACCGGCTGGGGTAGACGATACCCATCACACTTGCGCCAGAAAGCGATCAAATCACGACAAGACCAACTAAGCTATTTGTTTTCAATATTTTGCTATCATTCCAATTGATTCTAAAGAACTTATCGGCACGCGCAACCCGTAAGTCATTAAATTTCAGTACTTTACGATAAGCCATTTAGAATGAAGAATTTGCGGGGGGTTACAAACTGTAAAGTATTAATTCTAGATAGTTTATGTCCAGACGAACGAACAAATAGAACGAATAGATAGTATGCGTCGATCCCCACAATTCTTGTCCGAATTGTCTTTCGGAACCGCGCAAAATCATAGCCGCTCGTGATTTCCATCACAGACCCTCTTAAAAGCCAACGTCAGAATTCCTTCCGAGTCTTTGTCATTAATAAGGAGACGGTCTATGGCGACGGCAAGCCCAGTCCAGCCAGAAACGTTGCGCGCCCTCCCCAGCGATGCTGCGCGACAAGTCCAATGGCTCTTTTCCGATCGCTTCGACCTCCAGATGCTCGTGCAGTCCACACGCGCCGTGGCCCGAGGTCCTGTCGCAAGATTAGTCGCAAATGGCGGCCGCAACTCTCACGAGTGGACCGAAGCCAAAGCCGCTCTCCTCGAAGCCTTCGATTCCGCGGGAATCACCGGGGTTTTCATGGAGCCTGAAGAAGGAGGTCTCTTCTCCGGCCCTAAGAATCTGGCTCTCGCGCTAGTCGCTTTTGAATTAGCTTGGGTCGATGGGGGCGCCGCGACTGCCAGTCTCGCCGGTTGTCTCGCCCTGGCACCGATTCATGAACGTGGAACCGAAGAGCAGCAACGCCGCTACATGAAATTGGCCGCGCCTCCTCAACCAGGAGAAGACCGCAAGCCATGGCGCGGCGCATTCTGCCTGACCGAGCCGATTCCCTACGTCGGCGTCGACACAGGCATGTTGAACGGCAAACTTCGGATCGTCGACTGGAAGCCGGGAGAAGAACCCGTTCTCCAAGTGGACAAACGCGGGCGATTCATCACCAACATCGGCTTCGCTAATTTTGTGACCGCAGCCGTTGACTCCGACGACGACCGCATCAAGGGCAGCTGTATGGTGATTCTCGAGGAGGGCGATCCTGGCGTTTTCGATCGCGGAACTCCGACGAAGAAACTGGTTCACCAACTCTCCTCGACCGGCGACCCTGTTTTCAATCTGCGCGTCCCAGCCAGCCGCATCATTGGCGGATACGAGATCAAAGACGGCGTTTTGATTCCGCGATACAACCACAGCGAAATCATCGAAGCCGTTTTTCGACGCACGCGCGTCACGGTCGGCGTAATGACCGCCGCAAAGTTGCTTTCCGCCGTGGAACCGGTCATCCGCTATCAGCGCGGCCGATTCCGTGGCGGCGAGACCGCAACACCTGGATCGGTCCGCTATGAACTCGGACTGCAGGCGCGCCAGGATTCGTTGCATCGACTAGTCGACGTGTGGGCCACCGGCGAAGCCAGCGCGTCGTTAGCGTTTGCCGCGGCTCACGCCTTCGACGAACTCGATCCCCTCGAAAAACAAATGGAGCAACTCTATGCCGATCGCGGAATCACGGGCCCGAAAGCGAAGGCGAAGTTGTTCCGCGAAGCCACCGATCAAGCTGTCTCGCTTATGCAATTACCGGATGACGATCCTCGCAAAGACACACTGAAATCGGATCTGCTCCTCCGCTTCGTGGCTCTGGATTCTCTCGCCGATGTTCTCTGCCCCGCCGCAAAGCTCTGGAACACTGGCTGGGGCGCCCAGATGATGCGTGAAGCCGTGAGCCTGATGGGAGGTTACGGCATCACGGAAGACTGTCCGGGCTTTCTGGGCAACAAGTGGATGGACGCGCAACTCGAAGCAACCTACGAAGGACCAGAAGCTGTACAACGTCGCCAACTTTCCGTGACCATGACCAATCCCATGTTCCTGGCGCAACTTCGCAGCTGGATCAAAGAGATGCGTTCCATCGCTGCGGACCATGCCGGGACCGGAGCCTGCGCTTTGGCCACGGCGATGACCATGTGGCTATGGACGCTCGAGCACCTCCAGCAAAGTAAAGATGCGGATGGCAGCAAGTTGTATCAAAGTGCGCGCCAGGGTGTGACCTTCCCGCTTGCCGATGCCCTCTGCTGGCTGGTTGCGGCTCGATGCCAAATTCTCGACGTTCTTCGCTTGGAACGGGAAGGTGTGCAAGATCCGTCGCTAACCGAGGGCCTGCCCGGCCTCGTCAACTTCTTGAGCGACCTTTGCCATGTGCAGTCCGCCCGCGCGAGCGGAGAAGTTTCTCGCATCTGCGCGGAACTCGTTTTCGGCTACAACCGCCATCCCGCATGGGACGCTGAGGGCAATAAAGCCTGCTGGCATCACGACGAGCTCGATTTTCTTGAAGGGGTTATGCCTGGAATCAACTCCTACGCGCTTGACGTAATTGGCAATGATGGCTCGCATCCGAAAAAAGCTGGGCCTTGCGTGAGTTGTGCGGGCGAGAGTCCGTTTCTAGTACTCCAAACCAAGCTCTCCGGATGTCTCACCGGATCACGACTCGCTAAAGATCGCGCCGCCGAATCCATATCTAAGCTGATGATTCCCGAAGCACTGGATTATCCGGCATGAGTTCCGCTGCTTCATCGCCATCGACTGCGGTCGAACGACAGCAGATGTCCGTTGATATCGCTGGCGTCGGCTTCGGTCCTGCAATGGGCGGGTTTCTAACCACTCTTTCCCGCCAACTTCTGAACGAAGATGGCTCGCCCCGCCTTGAAAGTGCTGTCTCGCCGGGGATGCCGTTGCAGGTCATTTGTTACGAGCGAGCCGATGGCCTTGCGTTTGGCGTATCGGGCGCGGTCACACGTGCACGGGGCATCCGCGCGAGCTTTCCGGACGTCGATCTCAGCCAGATTCCAATGGCGGCTCCAGTCGTAAAAGAGAAGCTTGTGTATCTGCTCGATCCCATCGGTGCCAGCCGGCGACCACTCATTTTCCGTATGAAAGACCGATTGATACGCGGATTGGCTTCTGTCTTCCGTTTGCGCGATCACGCAGTGGAACTGCCCTTCACTCCGAAATTCATGCAGAAGCACGACGGCATGATCTTTTCGCTGGGACAATTCAATCAGTGGGTCGCCGAGCAAGTCGCTTCGTCCGGACTTGTCCAGCTATGGCCTGCTATGCCGGTGCGCGAAGCGCTGGTTGAGGATCAGACAGTCTGCGGGATTCGTCTCGCCGATCAGGGAGTCGGTCTTGATGGTTTCCCCGCTGATGGGTTTATGCCTGGGATGGATGTGCGTGCGGCACTCACCGTCGTAGCGGACGGACCTGTGGGTGCAGTGGGCCGGCAGATCGATCAGCACTTTGGTCTTCCGCGCGGAAACGAACAGCGAGAGTGGGCCCTTGGCATGAAGATGGTAATCGAACTCCGCGAGGACTGCGGCCTTCAGCCCGGAACTGTCCTCCACACCATTGGATTTCCTGAGCCTGAAATTTTCGGCTTCCTGTATGTCCATCCTGATCGGCTCGCTTCCGTCGGAATTTTCATCCCTTCCTGGCTGCGCAGCCCAGTCCGCACGGCCTATCGCTATCTGCAACATTTCATGCTGCATCCTTATTTATGGAGGCACTTGCAAGGGGGCACGCTGAAATCATGGGGGGCAAAGTCCTTGCAGGAGTCTGGGCGTCACGGCGAGCCTTTCCTGGCCGGCAATGGCTACGCTCGAATCGGCGAAGGATCGGGCAGCACCAACGTTCTTGCTGGCTCTGGTGTGGACGAAGCATGGACAACAGGTGTGCAACTTGCCGAGGCAGTAGTCGAACTTCTCGAGCAGAAAAAGCCCTTCACCAAAGAGAATCTTGAAAAGACTTACGTACGCCGGCGGCGGCAGAGCTGGGTCGATTCCGAATCGAGAGTCGCGGCCGACTCGCGCAATGGATTTCAATCCGGCGTCGTTCGCGGACTGATTGGAATGGCGCTTGCGGGCTTCACGCGCGGACAAATGGCATTTCCGCCGCGCGCACGATCCGATAAATTCTCGCTCGAAGACTTCGTTGGATCGCGTATCACGTCAGCAGAGCTCAAGGAGTTAGAGCAAGAGTGCCTAGCGCAAAACGCGTCTCTGCACGATCGCATCATGGACCATTGCGGCTGGCCGGAAGTTCCATTCGATGGAAACCTACTCATCTCGCATCAAGACGCCCTTTTGATGGGTGGAAGTGTGCAGGCGCCAGCAGGCTATGCCAACCACGTCATCTTCACGAATCCGGAGCTCTGCCATAGCTGTGAACCGAAATTGTGCGTGGAGATGTGTTCGGGTCAAGCCATCACGCGCGGCGAAAATGGCGTGCCCTCGTTTGACCGGGAAAAGTGCGTCTACTGCGGCGCGTGCCTGTGGAATTGCCAATCCGGCGCTGATAGCAAGCACGGGAATGTTGAATTTCGAGCTGGTGCCGGCGGGTTGCATTCCGCTTTGAATTGAAGACTTCCAAATCTGAAGGAGTCGAATGAATAACACATACCACATCGTTGTCTGTGCCGGCATCGTTCCTGACCCGCTGCAAACACTCGAGCCGATCACCAACGCGTCAGGCCCTGCATTGAAGAATGAAATGATGTTACCGGCTGTGCTTGATCCATGGGCCTCTCACGCATTGTATGAGGCTACGCATCTCGCTGCGCAAGCCGCTGGCAGCAAAGTATGGCTGGTGAGTGCCGCACCCAAAGCGAAACTGCAGCAAGTCATGATGAATGTGGCTCAGAAAGCGAACTTCGAGCTCGTTCCGATCGACGCTCCGGCAAATGGATTTGCTGATGCGCATGCTGTCGCTGGACTCCTTGCCGGTGCGATTCAATCCATTCCAAGTCTGGATCGTTCCCGCCTGCTTTTGTTTGGCGGGTGGGAATCCGCTTCACGCGGCGCGGGCGTCACCACGCAGCTCGTTGGCGAACAACTGGGGATTTGTGACCAGTTCCAAGGTGTTGATCAAGTCACCGTACAGCCCGACGGCTCACTTGAAATCCTGGAGCGAATCGAAGGCGGACGACACCTGGTCTCTTTTTGTCAGGGGCCTCCAGCTCTCCTTGGCTGGGCGACGGGGAATCTGCCAGAGCCACGCAACAATCCGCAAGTCGGAATGGTGAATATGCGCACCATCATTCCCGCTTTGCAGAAGGCCAAACCTGCAGCTCTATCTCAGAATGTGCAATACATCAGCGTCACGTCCCCAAAGCAGCAGCGTCAAACGCGCATCGTAAAGGACAAACCGGCGGATGAGATTGCCGCCGAGCTTCTTGCCTGGATCTCTCAGGATTGAGTCGAAAGAATTCTGGAAGGACGAAAGAGGAATTCATGGCACCAAAGATTTTATTTCTGGCGCATGTCGATGAATTCGGAAATACCTTGCCCAAAGCGGCCTACGAGTGTCTGGGTGCAACGCTTGAACTTGCAGAGCGTGTCAGCGGCATGGTGACGATTGGCATTATCGGCGAGGATATCCAAAGTGCGGCAAACACGATCGCATCTACCGGTGTTTCTATCATCGGAGTAGCCAGCGCCGAATTTGCTCATCCTCGCTACGCGACGGACGTCGCAGCGCTGGAAGCAATTTGTCGACAGGCAACTCCAGACGTCGTGCTTGCTCCAGCCACTTCGCGCTTTCTTCGTGTCATGGCGGGAGTGGCCCAGCGTTTGAAAGGACAAATCGATACCCACATTACTTCCATTGACGTCATCGATGGTCAGATCTCGGCAAAGCGCTGGTTCTACCGGCAGCGGCTCGAGGCGGTGATCCAGCGGCAGGCGTCGCCGTGGTTCCTGCTCGTGGACGCAGGATGCCACGAGGTCTGGGCCGGAACGTCGGCGATAGCCGACATAGAGAAGATAGCAATCTCCATTTCGCCGGACGCCCAACGCACCGTCTTTGCTGGTGTACGCGCCCCAAAAAGCAACGCGCAAACCATACGCCCGGATGCGAAGCTTCTGTTCGTGGCCGGAGCTGGATGGTGCAAAAAGCAGTCAGACGGAAAAACATATCTGCCCGAAGCGGAATCAACAATTTTGCAGTTTTTGCACAGCTCTGGCGCATCTCTCGGTGGCAGCAAGTCTCTTGTCGATCAGTCTGGAGAAAATCAGGCAGTCCTCGGATTCATGACCCATCTGAATCAAATCGGCCAGACGGGCTCTACTCCTCGTCATCCAAAAGGACTCTCCACCTGTTGCCACGGCGAGGAACCGCACGTTGTCGGCTGGCGATTCATCAACGAACGCAGGGCGATTAATCTCGACCCGAACTGTGGATGGGCGCGCGGCAAGGCCGATGTACTCTACGTGGCGGATGCATTTCAGGTCATGGCAAAACTGAATCTGTTATTGACCGAGCAGCCAAGGGAAGACTTGACTGCCGTTCCCGCGTGAGCTTTCTCTGAGTGACATACCGCCGCATTATTAATACAAGGTGAAAGAAATTGCATAGTCCAGGCGAAATATAGGTCTGTGTTGCGTTTGATGGCGGAAAAATACGAGCCTCCAACACAATCGGTGGTTTTAACCTTGACACACTTGTCGGACGCCCTGAGAATAGCTGTCTGTCGAGTTAATTAGCCCTTCCCCCTTTTGTATTCCCGATCCTGGGGCAGTTCAAAATTTCAAAGTATCTGAGCCGAGGAACTTCCTTGCGGAGGAGTGGCGCGGCGCAGTCTTACCCGTCTGTCTTCCCGCAGGTTAGCGAAGAACGAATAAACGGAGAAAATCTATGCGTACCCCTGCGTGGTTTGCAATCGTCGGAGTAGCCATCCTGGTCGCAGCCCTCTTGCCAGTGCAGCCAGCATCGGCGCAGTCATTCAGCTTTCCCGCCGGCGGTTTCACCACGACCAACGTGTGCGCAAATTCGGCTACACCTCCTCCAGCATGCCAGGTCTTGACGAATGGGTTTCCGTCGAACCCCCAGGTCACTCGCAGTGGCAACCTGCGATTGACCACGGCCAATCAGAATCAGCACGGCACAGCCTGGTTCAAGGTTCAACAGCCGCTGGCGTCTGGGTTCACCACAGCCTTCCAGTTCCAGATCTCGAACACGAACATGTGTTTCTTCTGTTCGTTTCCGGCCGACGGACTTGCTGTTGTAATTCAAAATGATCCGGCGGGAACTGGCGCGATCGGCTACACCGGCAACGGGCAGAACATGTCCTATGGCAACAATGATGTTTCTACCGCGAGTGGCCCAGGAGCCGCGATCCTCAATAGTCTCGCCATCGAACTCGATACTCACCAAAACTCGGACTACAGTGATCCGAACGGAAACCACATCGCTGTGCAAAGCTGCGGTCCTAATAACAGCAGCACCCTGAGCCCCAACAGCGCAGATCATAATTACGTCTGCGCGAGTGGAAGCCTGGCAAACCTTGCGCTGCAGAGTCTGCCCGCAGGACTTTCGCTGACCGACGGCCTTGTACACACGATCACGGTTAACTATTTGCCGCCGGGGACTTGCACCAGTGGTTGCAACAATCTGACGGTCTATTTCGACAGCACGCTGATCCTGCAAACCACCGTGAACATCGCGCAGCAGTTGAACCTGACCAGCGGCAGCAGCGCTTACATCGGATTCACCGCCGCTACGGGATCAATTGTCGAAAACAACGACATCGTGAGCTGGTCCTTCAGTCAATGGCCACTGTCGCCGATCACCATCAATCAGCCAGTACAGCCCAGCACGCCCACGAATTTCAACTACACATCAACCCTGAGCGCGGTGACGGATTATTCACAAAGCGGCTTGCCGCCGAGTGCATTCCAAGGTTTGGTTATGCAAGGTACGGTGCAGACCATCACCGATCAACAGTTTTCCGATCTGGTCAACAACACACCGTTTCAGGGGAGCTCGTGCCAGCATCAGGACACGGGAAATGGTACATACGCATGCGTAACGACTACGGACTTATGCACGACGCCCACGAATCCAAATCCCCAGGGTGTGAATTGCCTGACGACGGGAACAAACTCTCTGATCAATGTTTCGAACACTTACAACATTGATCCTTCGCAAAAGCCGCTCATCGCTCCCGGATACATCATGGGCAAGGACAACGCACTGGGCTGCGGATCCGGCGGTGATAACACCTGCAAAGGGTTGGTGAGTATTTTCTCGAGCATCAATGGCGATATCATCACCAACAATGGCCACACAAATAACTTCAACTCTGTATTGATTCCAATTTTTGGCGGAGTCCAACCGAGCACGAGCGTTACCACCAATCCTCCCCTGAACAATGGATGGATCAATGGACCGTTCAGCGTCACCTTCAACAGCATCGAAACCGTGCCAAGCAACAACACCAACCCGCCACACAGTCCGCCTACAATCGCCTCGATCAATTACCAGTCAACTGGTGCCAATTTGCCCAGCCCGGCCTCTGGTACTTTCAACGGCGCAACTGGCACCTTCACCGTGCCAGTGACAGTAGCGGGGACAACGGTCATCACCTATGCGGCGACCGACAGCTCTAACGTCGTAGAGACTCAGGTCACAAACAGTGGAAATAATGTGAGCACAGCGACTCCCACTTTCACGATTATGGTCGATCTCACTCCTCCCACGGTCACCTGCACCCCGCCGGCTCCGGCCTGGCAGGCAACGGACGTCGTCGTCCCCTGCATCGCGAGCGACAATTCCGGCGGTTCGGGACTGGTCGGTCCATCGTCGTTCTCCGTGCAAACGACCGTGCCCGCCAATACGGAAACGAACAGCGCGACAATTCCGCCTGTCACGGTCAAGGACGTTGCTGGAAACACCTCCGCACCCCAACCTTCGCAGGGCTCTTTCGGACCATTCGAGGTTGACAAGAAACCGCCAGTCATCAATGGCCCGACGACGTCGCCTGCATCCCCAGTGTTTGGGCAGTCCGTCACTGCCAGCTACGAGTGCGCGGACGGCGGGTCCGGCGTCGTCGTGTGCGGCCCATCGGGCAGTCCGCAAATACCAGCAACGTCAGACACAGGCACTCTGAGCAGTTCGGTTGACGGTTCGGTAGGAACGCATACTTTCACCGTTACATCGCAGGATCTCGTGGGCAACACGAGTTCACCGAGTTCCGTGACTTATACGGTGGGGAAAGCGACTCCCACAGTCACGTGGTCCAACCCGGCTCCGATCATTTACGGAATCCCGTTGGGTGCGGCTCAATTGAACGCGACGGCAAGCGTTGGTGGAACATTCAACTACTCACCTGCAGCGGGGACGGTTCTGACAGCAGGCACGCAGACACTCTCTGTCACCTTCAATCCGAGCGACACAACCGACTACAACTCCGTCACGGCCACCGTCTCGTTGGTAGTGAATCAGGCCGCGCCTACGATTACCTGGCTCGCTCCTGGACCCATCACCTATGGCACGCCATTGAGCGCCGCACAACTGAATGCCACTGCGAATGTGCCAGGTACTTTCGCCTATAGTCCGCAGGCCGGCACAATATTGTCGGCTGGGACGCATACTTTATCAGTAACTTTCACTCCCACAGACACCACGGATTACACAATTACGACATCAAGTGTTCAGTTGACCGTGAATAAGGCGAGTTCGGCGATCACATGGCCAACACCATCACCCATCACGTATGGAACCCCACTAAGTTCCGTACAACTCGATGCTTCGGCCAACGTAGCGGGAACATTCGTCTACACGCCCAGTTCCGGAACTGTTCTAACGGCCGGTCCGCAAACGCTCTCGGTGACGTTCACGCCAAACGACGGCACGGACTACACGACTGCAACATCGAGTGTCCCGTTGCTGGTCAACAAGGCACTCCCAACAATTACATGGCCTACTCCGGCGCCAATTCCGTACGGGACACCCCTGAGTTCAACCCAACTCAATGCCACCGCGAATGTCCCGGGAAGCTTCGTCTATACGCCGCCCGCCGGAACTGTTCTTCAGCCTGGCAATCAGACGCTTTCCGTAGTGTTCACTCCTAGCGACTCGACGGATTACACTTCAGCCACGCAATCGGTGATCTTGCTGGTCACACAGCCTTTGATTAGCTTTTCACCCAACAGCATCAACTTTGGAATCGTCAAGCTGAGGTCAGTGTCCTCGGTCACGGTGGTTGTCTCGAATCCGGGCACAGCTTCCCTGACCATCAGCAGCATCGCATTGGCAGGGAATAACGAAGACAAAGATTTGTTCACCATCACCAATAACTGCAAGTTGCCAGTTGCCCCTGGGGGCATGTGCAGCTTTACGGTGACACTCTCTGCAACGGAGGTGGAGAGCTATTCGTTAACAATGCTGGTGACGGACAACGTAACGGGCAGCCCGCAGAAGCTTCCGGTGACGGCAAACGTGGTGAGACACTAGACGCCCGTGGTAAGAAGAAATGGCGGGACCCAAGTGGTCTCGCCATTTTCAACAAAGACTAGTTCGCTGACTTCTTGATTTCCGCGAAGATCGGCTTCAGATCGTAGCGATCGCCAATATGTTCGGTCCCCTGCTCCTTGCCGATTGCATCGAGCAAACGCGCAGCCTCGGTAAATTGTGCGGTCGCTTCCGAAGCGTTCCCCGAATGAGCAAGAGCGACGCCCGTCCAATAATGAATCCGGGCACCCTCCAGTCTCAGACCCAGCTTCTCACTCTGACCCACGTCTCGTTGCAGCTCCTGGCGGGCAGCAGAGTAGTCCTTGTTTTCGATCATACCTTGCGCCATCAAAACCAAGGACGCAACTGAGATATATTTCCTCCCCCTGGCATCGGCTTGCTGGGCGAGACTATGCAAATCCCCGACCGCGTTCCGCGCGTGTCCATCAGCGACCGCGATTTTGTCCAGATTCATTTTGGACAAGAGCAAAAGATCCTTGTCGGCGGAATGCGACGCTAATCGCAAAGCCTGTTCGTAAGAACTCTTCGCCGATTTCAGATCTCCTTGATAGAAAAAGCCATCGCCCTGGTCATTGAGAATGGCTGCCACCAGGGAATCGTTTTTCAGGCCACGTGCCAACTCCAGCGCTTCATCCGTAAGTTTGGCCGACTCGGATCCTCGTCCCACAGCACCCAGAGCGGCAGAGAGGTCGCCCAAAGATTGTGCCAAATCGCTGCTGCGATCTCCCAATTCGCGAAATGACTTGACCGCATCCTGCAGCGCGGCTACGGCAGCTCCCGGCCGCCCCTGATATTCGAAAACCAGACCCATGCTGCGGGAGACTTTGGCGGCGCCCAGATTGTCTCCCGCTTTTCTGTAGAGGTCGAGACTTCGCATATAGGAAGTCATCGCTGAATCGTACTGTCCCAGTGCTGCATAAGCTGCTCCCAGATTTTGCAGCGTTTGTGCGATATCAGCAGGTACGTTCAGCTTTTCGCGGATCTGCAATGCCTGCTGCAGATAAGTCAGCGCATCCTCATTTTCGCCCTTCAGTGTGTAGGCATTCGCGATGTTGTTGAGACATAACCCTTTGTACGTCTCATCCCCGGCGTCGCGCTGGATCTGCAACGACTCCTTCAAGACCTGCAGAGCCTGATCTGGCTGTCCGCGCTCCAAGTACAAATCGCCTAAGTCGATGAGTGTGTCACCTGCCTCTTTTTTGGCCCCAATCTCTCGCCGGATTTTAAGAGCTTCGGTATAAGCGGCGAGCGCTGCATCCGGCTTGCCCAATGACAACTGTACCTGTGCAATCTCCACCAGGCTCGCTGCGACGCCACGCTTCTGGCCGAGTTTCTGATTGATGGCCATCGAATCCTCATAGTTTCGCAAGGCCTCGGCTGGCTTGTTCATCAGCTTGTATGCGATTCCAGTTGCCTGCAAAATCAGCGCCTGCTGTTCCTGATTGTCGACATCGATGGCGATATGTCGGGCGCGATCGAGAGGATCAAGCCCTTGCTGAGGATTACCAGACTTTATGTCTACGCGCCCGATCGCCAGCAGCGTGTCGAGATTCTTGCTGTCCGCCTGCAGAACTTTGTCATAGTACGAGCGCGCCTTATCAAGATCGCCCGCGTCTTCATAAAGGTTTCCCAAAGCTGACAAGACGTCGAGATTGTCGGGAAAACTCTTGGCAAGATTCTCGTACTCAGCAATGGCCTTCGGATTGTCCTTCATTACCCGCGCCAGGCTCGCCAGCATGAAATATCGCTGAGCCAGTGGAAGCTTCTGGCTGAGCTCGACGGCACGCCGTGATGCTTGCTCGGCTTCATTGTCATAACCCAGGGCCGAATAGGCCTCGCCCATGCGAGAAAAAGCGTCGGCAAATTGCGGATCTTCTGTCGTTGCCGCCTGAAAGCGCTTCTGGGCTTCAAGATTGTTTCCCTGGCGTAAGAACTGCAGACCCTGGTTGTAGTCTCGAAGGGCGTCCACCGAGTTTGAAGCGGGTTTGAACGATTGGGACTGCAGCTCTTTCACCAGATCGGAAGACAGAGACAAATTCTGACGGATCATCGCTGCCAGGCGATCGACAGCCCGCGGCAACTCCTTTTGGTTCTCCGCCTCGGCGTTCACGTTCACTGTGCGGTTGCGCTTGCGATCCTGTAAGGTGGCGTCGATGCGAATCTGGTCGCCGACTTTCGTATATCGGCCCCAAACCAACGTATCCGCGTTGGTAAATTCAGCAACTCGGCTGAGGGTTGATGAATCCACGGGAGAATTCGGCGCAATGCGCAGATCGTGGAACACCTGTTGCATGCGGTCCGGAGAGACGGCGCGCAAGTGAGACGACTGTCCTACATCGGTGCTGAGCATGTCTGACAGGCTGGGCCCAAGCCAATCCCAGTTCTGGTCGCCCGAAGTATTTTGAAACGGCATGACCGCAAGGGATATGGTCGCTTCCGTTTTCTGTGGAAACAGCTTTCCGCGGAATACGTATCCGACGATTGCCAGCACAATGACAGTGACGGCGCTGATCACTAGCGGCCATGGAATAGTCTGTCCCCAGGGCTTCACGTCAGCATGAAAGCCTAGAGTGGCGGCAGCACGCTTACCTTGCCATGAATCCAGATCGCGCAGAACTTCTGCAGCACTCTGATATCGCAGAGCGGAATCCCGCTCCAGGCACTTACTCACAATGCCGCTGAGCGCCCCGGGAATGGTTTCATCATGATCTGAAACCGGGATAGCACGCTCTTGTGTGCGGCGGATCAAGCTGGCCAGTGCAGTATCGGCCTTAAACGGCATCTTGCCGGTCAGCATCTCGTAAAGAATCAAGCCCGCAGTAAAAATGTCTGATCTTTGATCCAGTTCCTTTCCCAGAGCCTGTTCCGGCGACATGTATTCCATTGTCCCGACCAGCGCTCCGGTCTGGGTCATGCCATCGCCTTCCATCGTGCGCGCCAAACCGAAATCCATCACCAGAATGCGGCCGGTGTCCTCACGCATGATGTTCTGCGGTTTCAAGTCACGATGGATGACGCCGACGTTATGTGCCGCCTCCAGTGCCTGGCAGACTTGCTGCATGATGTCGACGGCTTCTTCTGGAGAAAGTTTCTTTTTCTCCTGGATCAGGGCCCGCAGATCTCGCCCTTCCACGAACTCCATGGTGATGAACTTCACTCCGTCGGCATCACCGAGGTCGTAAATCCGAATGACGTTCTTGTGGGTAACTTGGCGCGAAAGGAGAAGTTCCTGCTTGAAACGCGCCAGCATCGACGGGTTGGAGGCGAGTTCCGGACGGATCAGCTTTAAAGCGACCGGCCGGTCCAGTTCCCGGTCGAGTGCTTTGTAGACGGCGCCCATCCCGCCTTCGCCGAGTAGTTGCAGGATCTCGTAACGGCCCCCTAATGCGTCCCCGACCTGAAGGACAGGAATGCTCACAAACGTACGGACAGAACTGCGCGGAGAACTCGACCGCGGCGGCGGGACCCAGTCTCCCTTGGTCGCATCCGCATCGACCATGGTGGCTTCGGGATCTAAGCCAGAAGAACCGATATCTTTTGGATGTCCCGGAAACTTGATTACGGTGGGACTATCATCCGACGTTGGTGGATTCGACGCGGAACTATCCCCTTTGACAGGAACACCCACGCCTCCTGGCTTTCCAGGGTCCCCGCGCCGGCGGGGATCGAATGGCAGATTTTTTTCTTGCATATCTGGTTGAGGGAACCCCAACGCCCGCACAGCCCTAACCGCGATCGGACGGCCTAAAAATATTCAAAGTATATACCCCGATGAAGAGCGAATACAGCAAAGAAACACGTAACAGACGCGATTGCCGAACGCCGCGACATGCGGCCCTGATATGGGATCATGACTTCGCCCGAATCGGAAAAATGCCCAGCGGCATTTGCGGCCGTGGGCGGATGGTCTTACCGGCCTAACTCTGCCGGAAGGGAAAAGCGTTCATGAAAACGCGGCTTATAGAATAGATTCGTGCCTTATTCGCCCATCCCTCGTTCTTTCATGTCTTTGAGAGTCGTCAGGTGGTTCGAGATACCGTCACCTTGCTGAACGGAGCCCTTAGTGGTCGCATAGTAATTCAACAGATGGCGCTTCAATTCGCCTGGGATCGGACGCTCCGGTATTGCGGTTAAGCGCTCCAATAACTGCGCGTGGGCATCATCAGCCAAATGATAATCCCCGAACTGATCTCGATGTCCTGTGTCGAGGTCCACGTTCGCCAGTACAAATGACGGGTCGGGATCGCCAACGGCCTTCTGCAGGTCCTCGCGAAACGCATCGACGGTGTGATTCACACTTTTCAGGTAAAACTCCTGGGTCTGGGCGTCAGGAATTTTAATAGCGAGATCAGACGCTCCTCCAACCTTGGGGACAAGGAACACCAGAATCGCAAGCAGGTGAGCTTTGACCCCCGGCCCCTTGTACGTATGCTTCCATCTTCTGTTGTAATTCGTCCGAGCAACCCGTTCGGCGAAAATGCGATAAGCCTCGTCGTCCGGGTTCGGCGGGAACTGATGCCCGTGCAGAACAACTTCCGCTTCCGCAAATGAGGGGATGAAACTCCGCACAGAGCTGCGGTAACTCTTGAGGGCTGCCGGAATTTCTCCCAAAACTTCGTGGAGATCCAATCCGTAGATAGCCACAAAACCGCGCTCCAAAAACTTCCTCGGGACCCTGAACCCTATATGACGCAGATAGGCCGGGGGCGCGAAGGCTGTATTCTTCATTTCTTCGACATCAAACGCGAATTCCGTCCGAATATGGCCGTGCGGGCTCTCCCCGTAAGTTACCTTCTGGCCGTACTTCTTCTCGAGCTTGGGGAATTCAATGGCTGTGGCGGGATTGATGGCTTCCGAATGTCCAACCGAGTCCCCCACATAATGCGACAAAGCGCCCATCGCAAATGCATACTCATTGATTGTGCTCGCATTGTGCAGCATCCATTGGATGAAATCCCCGGTTCGCACATAATGCGTGAGATTGCTGAAGAACACCTTCCCGAACGGGTAGTAGCCCATATCCTGCATGGCGGAACCACCGTAAGCGAAGGAATGGGCAATCTGAAGCTGCGCCTCTGTGGCATTCGGAAATTTTGCCAGCAGCAGCGGGCGGATCGAATCGTTCCATGCGAGATCAATCAATTCTTCATGCGTGAGAACGGAATAGGCCCTGCTGTTCTCTGCCAGCAGAATTATGGCGATTAACAAAACAACACTGTAGCCACGCGTTGATAGCCATTTCGTCATTGCAGAATTCGCGATCCCAAACGACTCAAAACCTTCCTAAATTTGGTCGCTCTCCTCCTCTATGGACAGTGGTTGCAACTGATCTACAGCGATCGAAACGAGCAAGATGAAAACCGGCAGGTAAAGCGCGGTCAATCTCCACCTCGAGTTTGTCCAGGTTCCCGCGACGGACCCTGCGACGTAGCTGAACCATATCGCAGCCATAAATCCCGCGTTTCGAAATGAGGTTTGTTGCCGCGAGCTTCGGACGAAAGCTCGGAAACTCGCGTGTTGCCGCCATGCGTCATGCATCCAGAACAACCAGCGTGCCACTTCCTGCGCTAACTTGTTCAGCATGCCAGTCACAAACGTCGTGTGAATCGTTAGCGGTCCGATCCGCGTCAGGATTGCCGTTTGCAGGCCCATCGCCGTCGCCAACAAAGCGAGCAGGAGGCACGCAATGAAGAGGGGAATTGCTTGCGGACTAAATTGCTTCAACACAGACGAAGCCAACCAAAGGAACCCCAGCACCAGCAATATCTCGGCAGCGATGGCGGAACTTGCAGCCGTCCGAATGCGTCGCCGAGCCCCCATCTCAATGACTGTCCGGCCGATGACCGACCCAGCAACAAAGCTCGCCACAACCGACCCTGCCCTAGCTACATCCGGCCAGCTTCGAGTCACGAGCTTGTTACCCAAATGCACTGTCGCCCCGGTCATGTGAGCCACGAAGACGTGGTAGACGGTGATATATCCGACAATATCGATGAATCCAGCTGTGAATGTGAATAGTAATGCCACCGTGGCTTTCATCTCTGCATGAGCGCTATTCCATGGGACTTGCATGCCGGACCCATGTCTTCGATGCGTCGCGCTGATCAGTTAGTTGCGATGCAATCGTCTCAGGAAGGTTCGGCGAGATGCCGCCGGCATATTCTCGGTCATAGGCATTGTTTCTGGACAGAAGGGTTGCGTGAGCGCAAAATCACGCAGTTTGTAGAGGTTGGGCTCGGCAGGCACCCGAAGAATGCTCGTACAAAGGAATTGATTATTGGCCCGCAGAACCCGCCGTGTTTCCCCCGCCGAAGGTCTCTGGCGGATCGAAAAAGCATCCTTGCCAGAAGGCAGAGTCCGACATTGCTCCCGACTTCCACTTCTCGAGGACCGTTTGTGGAACCGCGATCATGCCGCCATCCGCAGAATCGAAGATCAGCACAACGCCCGCCAAATCCGCAGATTTCTGGGCCATCTCCGCATAGCTCTTCTCGAACAGAGCCTTGGCGAACTGGAGTTTGAGCTGAGGACTGGATTCCTTGGCCGATTCATCGATCTTCTGCACTGTGATCAGCTTGACATTCTTGCTCCGAAGGGGTTCCCAGTCGCCAGGGAATTGGGCCGTCTCCTCCCGAACTACATGAAAAAAATTCGCGGCTTCACCGGCTGCTGGTGCAGCCTGAGTGTCGGGTACTGAGTCCGGCAGTTCCAGATCGTTACGCCAAATCCAGCCTCGAGACAGCCCCGAAATACGAACGTGAACCCAATCCTGGTTGTAATTCAGCAATTCGAACTCGTCATGCGCCGAAGCCAAGAACATCGGCTTCGCTGTCAGGCTGGGAGTGGACACCACGGCCGTACCAGATTTCTTGACCGCCACCATATTTTTCGGATGAGCTTGGTTCTTCAGCACTTCCTGGAGTTGTTCGATCTCTGCTTGCAGCCGGGTTCTCTCCGGGTCGGCCTTCGGAGTCATCTCTGGTTTGCCGGTAGGCTGACTATTTGCTGAAGACGCAATGCCTTGGGACAACGAAGAGGAAAGATTCGAGGGCGCGTCAAACGTGTGAGGCTGTGGCGCCGAAATCGCCGGCTCGCTCGCGGACTTGGGCTCATCCGACGGCGCCGTCTCAACCCTGGGCTTTTCGGACTTAGTCTGGACGGTAGATTCTGTCGGCTTACCCGGCGGCTTCGGCTCGGAATGGAGAATTTCACCTGGCTGGTCCAAACTTGGCTTCGCCGATGCCAGTTGCTCCGTTAATTGGTCGAGAATATCCGCCTCGATCCGGCCATTTGAACGCAATAATTCGTAGCCCGCGTGTGCCTTTTCAGGATCGTCATACCAAGCCGTTACTTTGGCGCTGACTCGGACGACCGATCCCCCATTCGAATTCGGCTTTACTTGCACTGTCGCCTGGAAATAAGCTCGCTCGTACCTCTCAAGCGGATGTTCGCCGGCAACCGCAAACCCGTCCAGCAGCGGTAAGTGTCCCGCCATCTCGCCTTGCATCTGCTGCAAAGCTTTCTTGACCACGACCTCCGATTGCCCAAAGCTTCGCTCATATGTCTTTGCCTGTCCATTGGCGCCGGGCACACCGCTGCCCATCGACATCCCTAGACAAATCGCAGCGACGCGGAGCGCCAAGGCGTTGTGCCTCATGGCATTTCCTCCAGGTCATCGCGTAACACCCAGCCATGCTGGCCATCGTGCGTCTCCACTCCGAACCAATAAGGAGTGGAAATCACGATCAGGACTTCCGCGCCTGGGCTGAGTGTCCGAAGACTCGTCGCGGTATGAAACGGGGCCGACTTTAGCGAACTCCCAGTGGACTTTACTTTGCGAACAGTTAACTGTCGCAACTCCCGCGCTTTTTTCTGAAGTTCGTTGATCGATGCTGTGTCCGAAACTGCAACCAATGGCGTTTGCACTGCTTTTTCCGGACGCGGTTGCGGCATGTTGGATACAGGAGGTGGTGTGCTCAACATCCCCGGGTTCTTTTGGGCCGCTTCCTGCTTTTCTCTTTCCGCCTCAACACCCTGAGCTTGCATTAATTGGAACGATTCGACCCGATCGTGGATGTCCTTGTATTCGGCGTTCTCGACGGAACCATCCGATGCATGCACCCGCCGACGGAAGTCCTCGACGAAGACCGCGTCAATGCGCAAAACGGTGTGCGTCTCATCCTGTCTCATCACGACGTAGCGCACAGCTAGGGTGCCTACGTCGCTGCTCTCCTTAAAATTCCGGGGGTCGACCGCATGTTGCCGGACCTTGTAGAAGACCTTGCCGCCCTCCGTCCAGGGCGCGAATAGCGGGGAGTCGCCCACCGCCGTCGCCCCGGCGACAAACTCATCTTTCGCGTACTCCTTTGTCCCACGAATCATTCCATTTTGCACAACATCTTCCACCACCTTCAGCACTTCTGCTTCAGGCGCTGGAACATTCACGAGCAGTCCCACCCCGTACTGAAGTGCGTCTTTCTTGTCGCGAGCGCTGCTCGGAAGGACACAAAACACGATCGAAGCTCCGAAAACTCCGCAGAGCAAAAATTGAAACCAGCGAGGAAGGCCCATGGCAGATGTTCTAGCTAGCAACTAGAAGATTGAGGTGAAAGTCTAGCACCCTTTCCGATTTTCAATCACTTCTTCGTTCGTGAATCCTTCCACGAAAATAAATCAACCTCGCTGACAATGTAAAAAAAATGTAAAAAGCACTTGCAAAGTGCCGAATAGGTAATATACGATTCGCTCCCGGTACGGTGGTAGGACCCCCTGGGGTTTTTGGGTTCCGCTGCTTCCGGGGCAAAGTGGAGTCTGGCATTTTCCAACCATGCCGGCCACATTTGCTGTTTTGGGGATACGTACAAAATCAAATTTTGTGGAGGCATGCGTATGCGCGCCAAGCCGCGCCGTTATCGCAAGTTCCCCTATGTCGCGTCTTGCCTGGCCACAGCTTTCGGCCTGCTGTTTCTCATCTCTAGTCTGAGCCAATCGGCTCAGGCTTTGCCTGCTTTTGCCAGGAAATACGGTTTGCGCTGTTCTGCATGCCACGAAGCATGGCCGATGCTCAACTATTTCGGCCAGAAATTCAAAGATAACGGTTACCAGCTCATGAATGATCGCGATTCGCCAGTCTGGCAGAATCCGTCGTACTGGCCGGTCACTTTCCGCATCACGCCGTATTGGCACAGAGAGAGTTCCGATAAGGTACCCATTGACTCGGTTACCGGAAGTGCTGGGAGCGCTATTGTTGAACGTCAAATCACGACTCACGGCTTCGACCTGAGCGGCCTTGACTTCCACACCGGCGGTACGTTGGAAAAAAACCTCTCTTTTTACGTGCTTCCTTCGTCTGACCCCACTGCTTCCTTCCACTTTGAAACCGTCATGGCCCGTTTTGACAACCTTGGCGGAAGTCCGTGGCTCAACATAAAGATGGGCAAGTTCGAATTGGACAACCTCATCTCTGAGAAAAGAATCCTGACCCTGACGAGCTATTCAGGCGTCTACCAGACCTATCACTTTATTCCTCAGGGCGATGCCAACATTTTCGGCCAGATGGGCGATAACCAACTTGGCGTCGAATACATGGGACACTCGGCAGATGACCGCACTCGTGTCTCTGCAGCTCTGCTCAGTTCGAATGACGGAAACGTCAACTTGCCTTACGGAAACTCCTATTCCGGGTTCTTCACAGCCAGTCACGCATTTGACGTCGGCAAGTGGGGAGTCGATCGAATCGGCGCTTATGCCATGTTGGGCGAAGCGCCCACTGGCTATCTGACCAATGGCGGTGTACCCATTCCGGGCACCGGAATGCTGAACAAATCGTTCCACCGCGAGGGATTTGTCGGCTTGTTCTACTTCGGCAAGTTGGACTTCCTGGCTCTCACCCAGCACGGCTGGGATAACGCCTGGTTCGGTGCCGGTTATGGCGACCTGATTGGCGGGACGACCACTCTCAACAATATCCCCGGCACCACGATACTTCCGGCCGGCGCCCGTGCTCCTGTCTGGAACGGTTACCTGGTGGAAACTCACTACGTCGCCAATCCCCAACTAATCTTCATCCAGCGATCGGAATGGGAGCGCATGCAGCAACAGGCTTCGTCGGCGCTGCCGTCTGATCTCGGCAACATCGACATGTACACCTTCGGGTTCCGTTGGTATCCGATCATGAATCCAAGGGCTGGGTTCGCATTCCACAACGAGTATTCGTGGTTCCGTCAGCGCGGTACCTCTCCCGTAACCGGCACCGACCTGACAAGCAGCAGTATGGTGCTTGGTTGGGACTTCGACTTCTAGAAAGGACAGCAATCGAAAATGCGAAAACAAATACTGAATGGGTCGCTAACAATTGCCGCAGTTGCTGTTCTTGGACTGTCGCTCTCAAGCCACGCTCAAATCACCGAAACTCAGGAGCAGGAATGGCTCAATAGCCCTGCTGCCACCAGCCATATCGGCAACTTAACCGGACACGCTAAAAATGCCGCGATGGCATATCGTCGATACTGCGTAGTCTGCCACGGCACTCTCGGGGACGGTGAAGGCGAGAGTGCAAAATGGTTCGAACCTCCTCTCTATCCCAAACCACGAAACTTCACACTCGGGGTTTTCGAGTGTCGCTCTACCCCCACCGGCACTCTGCCCACTGACGAAGATTTATTCGACACGATTGCTCGTGGTATCGATCGCTCCAATATGCCGCCGTGGAACACTTTTACCAGGCAGGAGCGAGCCGATCTGGTGGCCTGGATCAAGCACTATTCTTCCCGCTGGCAAACCGAGAAACCTGGAACCCCGATCCAGATTCCTACTGAACCGGAGGTCACAGCTGAGCGAGTCAAGGCCGGTCAGGAGGTGTTTGGCCGAGTGCAATGCTGGAAGTGTCATGGCGTCGAAGGAAGAGGGAACGGACCTTCCGCCTCAACGCTGCAGGATGATAACGGCCGCCCGATCCTTCCCTACAACTTCGCTGACGGCGGCAGGTTCAAGTGCGGTACTACGGATGCGGATCTGTACAGGATCTTCATGACAGGCCTGGATGGGACGCCCATGCCTTCGTTCGCCGACAACATCAAACCCGATGAGGCGTGGGATTTGGTCTTCTATCTGCGCAGTCTGCAGCCATTGCCGTCCAAAGCCAGACAGTTTGCTAAGCAACTCGGACTGAAGCCGGTCAATCCGAATGCCACCGCTCAATAGGATTACAACCGGGACTGAATTCCATACCTTGGAGAGAGAGTCCATGAAGACGAGTCACACAGGAAAGTTTGCAGCAGTATTCACCGCACTGATGCTGGTTTGCTCCGGAAGCTTGCTTCTGGACAAAAAGGTTAGCGCCGCTGGTTCGGGATCCATCACTGGCAGCGTCAAATTGACTGGAACGGCTCCTCATATGAAGGGCATCGACATGTCCAAGGATCCGTACTGCGCCAAGCAACACGCAACTGATCCCGCCAAGATGGAAAACGTAATCGTCGGTTCGGACGGCGGAGTTGAAAACGTCGTTCTCTACATCACCGATGGACTGCAGGGTGCCGAAGCGAGCGCTGTTCCTTCCGACGAGCCCAAGTTCGATCAGAAGGGGTGTATGTATATCCCTCACGTCCTCGTAGTCGACGCGGGTCAGAAATTTCAGGTCATCACCAGCGACCAAACCACACATAACATTCATCCCTTGCCAGCACCCGGCACTGGAAACATCGGGTGGAATAAATCGCAGCCGCCGGGAGCTCCGCCGATCGTCACCGACTGGAAGGCTCCTGAAGCCATCAGCGTGAAATGCAACATCCATCCCTGGATGCACGGCTGGCACGTCGTCGTGAAGGGACCTTACGCCGTCACGGATGGAAGCGGCAACTACACGCTCAAAGGTTTGCCTCCCGGCGCTTATACAGTCACCGCTTGGCAGGAAGAGTATGGAACTCAGACACAAAAAGTGACCGTCGCTGCCGGAGCACCAGCGAAAGCTGACTTCACGTTCAAAGCGAAGTAACAACCGAAGTCGAGTGGTACCGTCCAGGGTTTAACCACAGTTAACCCCTGGACGACAAACCAAAGCGGTGGCGAGGGTGACATGGCGAAATTCTTTGCGGTTACCATCATCGTAATCTCGATCCTGTCGGCGATCCCCATTGTGCGGCACACCTGGTGGATGGCTCAGGATATTTCCACGCATGGGCAACCGATTGACGACCAGATGTCGGAGACGATGGCGGAAGCAGGAATCTCTTTCCTGGCATCGCAGATTCTGCTCGCGGTCTTCATCTGGATGTTCTCCAATTCCAAGCCCAGTGACAAGGTTCGGAACTTCCCCGGTGGCGCCACCACTATGGTGCTCGGTGCATTCTTGCTGGTCGGAACAGAAGTTCTGGCTCTCGGTGCCTTCGGCGCCAAAGCCTGGGCTAACGTCTACTTCACCCCACCCGCCGCCAATGCGATCCCCATACAGGTGCAGGCGGGTCAATTCGCTTTCTACTTCCGCTATCCCGGTCCCGACGGAAGTTTCGGCCCGATCCATCCGAATCTTCTAAGCGAGGCCAACCAGAACTTCTTCGGAATCGATGCTGACCACGACCCCGATTCCAAAGACGACATCGTCACCGCGGAAATGGCGATTCCGGTCAATCGCGAAATTCATTTACTGATGCACTCGAAGGATCTCGGCCATTCCTTCTTCGTGCCCGAATTACGCGTTCAGCAGGATTTTGTTCCGGGGCTCGATCTTTCCATGCATTTCACTGCAACCAAGATCGGAAGATATGAGATTGTCTGCACCCAGCTGTGCGGCCTTGGGCACTACAACATGAAGGCCTACCTTTCCGTGATGTCGCAGGAAGACTACGACAATTGGTTGAAGAAGCAAGCAGCTTTGCAGTAGTCGTTGCGAAGGTGCAGGTAAATCCTCTCGAGGTTCGAAAATGCACGATACGGCTCATGCGGCTCATCAGGCGCCTACCAGCTTCATCCGGAAACACGTATTCAGTCTGGACCACAAGGTAATCGGGAAACAGTACTACGGACTGGCTCTGGCAGCCGTCCTTATCGGAATGTTTCTCTCGTGGCTGATGCGTATCCACCTCGGCTGGACGAACTTCGCCATTCCAGGCCTGCATTTGCTATCCGCAAACGGCGCTCCCGGCGATGTGATGACACCCGAGTACTATCTGCAATTGATGACCATGCATGGGACCATCATGGTCTTCTTTGTGTTGACGACCGCGCCCTTTGCGGCCTTTGGAAATTACTTCCTCCCGATTCAGGTCGGGGCGGAAGATATGCCCTTCCCCCGCTTTAACATGATGTCGTTCTGGGTCACCTTGACCGCGTTCATCGTCCTGCTCGCATCGTTCTTTGTCAGCGATGGACCAACCCTCGGTGGCTGGACTCAATATGCTCCACTTAGCGCGGTCGGGGCTGTGGCCGGACCTGGCGAAGGAACTGGCGTTGTTCTGTGGGCCGCTTCCATCGGCATTTTCTGCATCGGTCAGTTGCTCGGATCGTTGAACTTCATTACCACTACGCTGGACATGCGCACAAAGGGTATGAGCCTGTGGCGCTTGCCCATGACCACGTGGGCGTGGTTCATCACTTCCGTCATGGGCCTCACCGCATTCGCCGTCCTGATGCCGGCCTGCATCCTGCTCATCCTCGATCACGTTGCGGGAACTAGTTTCTTCGTCGCGTCGAATACTGTCATCAACGACCAGCTGCAGCCTCACGCCGGTGGATCGACGCTCCTGTGGCAGCATTTGTTCTGGTTCTTCGGACATCCCGAGGTTTATATCGCGATCGTTCCGGGCATGGGCATCGTCTCCCACGTCCTGATTACAAACATGCGACGGCCCATGTTGAGCCATCGCACTTTGGTCTACTCGTTTGGCGCTTTGGCCGTCCTCAGCTATATGGTGTACGGCCATCATATGTTCGTCAGCGGCATGAACCCGGTGTCGTCGCTTGTATTCTCGTTTCCGACGCTGATCATCACGATTCCATCGACCATCGTCGTCTTGATCTGGCTGGGAAGCTTATATGGCTCGAAACTACGCATTAACACGGCTTCCCTCTTCTCGTTAGGATTCATCTCGATGTTCATCGCCGGCGGCGTCAGCGGTTTCTTCCTCGCGCAACCGTCGCTCGACATCATGCTGCATGCGACGTATTTCGTGGTTGGACACTTCCACATGGTGATGGGCGTGGCCGCCATGTTCGGCATCTTCGCAGGCACCTACTTCTGGTTCCCCAAGATGTACGGACGAATGATGAATGAGACTCTCGGCAAGATCCATTTCTGGATCACTTTTGTCGGTACTTATTGCATCTTCATGCCATTCCACTATCTGGGACTGGCTGGAAACATCCGGCGCTATCAAGCCTTCGTGGTCGACTACATGCAGCCGCTGATTCCGGTCCATCGCTTCATTACGATCGCGGCACTCACCACCGGCGCCGCCCAGCTTATTTTCATCTTCAACCTGTTTTACAGCCGTTTCAAAGGAGAGGTCGCTCCTGCGAATCCATGGGAGGCTACTTCCCTGGAGTGGAGCACACCGTCTTCTCCGCCGCCCTTCGACAACTTCGGCGGCAAATTGCCGGTTGTTTACCACGATCCTTACCAGTACGGAATTGATGGCTCGACCGGCGATTACGTCATGCAGGATTCGCCTGAGCAAATTAAAACGGTGCGAGACGAAGCTTAGCTTCAGCGACCCCAGGGGAGTAATCGGAAATGGCAACCACGGTTCACGAACCACCAAAGCTTGAACGACGCCCGGCAACCAGCGGAAGCAATGGCGGCTTTCGCGACATGCTGCCGGCGGGCGGTCTGCCGCGTACCGCCCAGCAGTATGCTCCGCCACCGGCATCGACCGGCATCTGGGTGGTCCTCGCAGCCATCGGGATGAGCTTTGCGGCTCTGACCAGCGCCTTGGTGGTTCGCAAAGGGGGCTCGACCGACTGGCGCCATTTCACACTTCCATCTGTCCTCTATTTCAATACCCTGCTGCTTATCGCCAGCAGCGTGACCTTGGAAATATCCCGCAAGCGAGTGGCGGCCTTTATGGGCGTTGGGCGGGTCGGCGAAAAGCCTCTTCGATGGCTTTATCTGACGCTCGCTTTGGGACTCGCTTTTGTTGCCGGCCAATACATCGCATGGCGGCAACTCAATGCTCAAGGACTTTACCTCGCCACCAATCCCGCCAGTTCCTTCTTTTATGTTTTTACCGCAGCGCATGCGTTGCATCTGATCGGGGGACTGGGCGGACTGCTTCGGGTAATCATGAAGCTGAATAATTCGTCGCTTCGAAAGACCACCATGGACGCGACGTCGCGTTATTGGCACTTCATGGATGTTCTTTGGGTGTACCTGCTTTTGTTGCTATGGATGAAACTGTAGTACCCAATTGACAGGAGGCTTTGTGAGCCAAGCAGACATGACAATGGCAGCACACTCGCATCATCCCCCCGGCATGACGGTGGGACT
>Ga0070735_10000200_pt1 | contig 72896 bp, 63 predicted proteins | sample Coa_R1_FD_66443 | JGI IMG/M metagenome (GOLD analysis project Ga0070735, IMG submission 66443) | Surface soil microbial communities from Centralia Pennsylvania, which are recovering from an underground coalmine fire - Coalmine... | ecosystem: Environmental > Terrestrial > Soil > Unclassified ...
GCAGCGGGTGATCATCTGCACGATCCACTCCCCGGTGCCGGCGAGGCAAATCCCTATTGCGGCGAAATCAAAGACGTCCCGGCGGACGCGAGCGAGAATTCGCAATCGCTTGTTCTGCTCGTTACCTATGGCAAGTTCCGTTTTCTCGACATGGGCGATCTGACGGAAGGGAAGTCGCTGGATCTGGTTTGTCCTAACAATCTCATCGGTACGGCAGATCTGTTTCTGACGGCGCATCACGGCATGGCGCCCGATAATCATAAGGCGCTCGTATGGGCCGTTCATCCGCTCGTCGTGATTATGAACAACGGTGCCCACAAGGGGGGCAGTCCCGAGTCGTGGCAGGTGATTCACGATCAGCCGGGTTTGCAAGGTTTCTGGCAGTTGCATTACGCCGATGACGCCGGTGCGGACCATAACGTCGCTGACGATCTCATCGCGAATACTTCCGATAGCTCAGACGGCCACTTTATCGAAGTCCACGCTTACCCGGACGGTACGTTCGAAGTGACCAACTCTAGAAACCATCGTGTACAGCAATATCCGATGAAGTGATGCTTAAGTCCATTTGTTGCATTGCCAATCACACAACCCCTTCATCCTTTGGCGATGTTTTGTTTACAATAGAGACTTTCGTTGGGCGGCAAGGACCGATCCGTGTTCCTGACCCCAACGTGCAAGCCATTTGAAACCGTTAAACTCAAATCCCGACCATTCCGACCCGGGCGCACCGGTATATTGGCGCGTGGAGGGTAGCCTTCTCGAACTCACTACAGTTCGCCCCATCGCGTTCTTCACATGGAATCTTCAAACCTTTAATGAGCGGTGGATCCGTCGTGGACTCGTCTTCGTCATGGCCCTTCTCCGCCCCATTCTTTACGCCTGCAACCGCGAATTTGCCACACGTGTTGTCCACACTGTTTTACGCGGAGTCAGCCGTGACCGACTCGATCTGCTGGGTGAAGAGTACTTCCAGTACAAGTTGAAACCACGTCTTAAAGTGCAAGGTTTAAAAGAACTTAGCCAGCTGGTTAATTCCGGGGAAAACGTCGTTCTTGTCAGTCAGGCGCTCGATCACGTGATGCGTCCAATGGCGCGGCATCTGGGAGTGAAGTGGATCGTCGCTAACCGCCTGGAGTTTCGCGATGGCATCGCAACTGGTCGATTAATAGATCCCGTGATTCGGCCACGGGGTGCATTCGCTCGCATCACCGGCAACGCCGCGGATGGACGGCGCAGTGCCGGACAACTCACGCAAGATCTTGGCCTGCAAAATCAGGATGTGCTGGCTGAATCGATCGTCTCATCCACACGCCCTGCGCCGGTCATTCGCCGTCCCATCGTTCACTTTGACAATGTCCGGCAGACCCAGCCCCTTTCGGTGCGCTCCACCTTGACAGGGAAGCATGTCATGCTGATCGGCGTAACTGGATTCATTGGCAAGGTTTGGTTGGTAAACACCTTGAGCGATCTGCCGGAAATTGGACGCATCTATCTCCTGATCCGGCGCCAGAAGTCGAATCCTGCTCAGCATCGTTTCGAAAAGCTGGTTGAAGATTCCCCAGTCTTCGATCCATTGTTTGCGCGCTACGGCTCCGGCCTTGCGCGATTTCTGTCGGAGCGTGTTGAAGTCATCGAAGGTGATGTCGCGAAGCCTGATTTCGGCCTGGCCCCTGAGACAGCGGAATTTCTGAAGCAAAATTTGGATTTGGTTATCAACAGCTCCGGCCTGACGGATTTCAATCCCGATCTGCGCGACGCTCTCGCGACCAACGTTGACGCAGCGCTGAACGTTGTTGAGTTCGTCCGCCAGTCGCGCCATGCGGGGCTTCTGCATTTGTCCACGTGTTACGTTGCCGGAACCCGCGATGGTCGAGTGACCGAAAACCTGCGGCCGAACTACACTCCCGCTGCGGTTTCCGGATTCGACGCTGAACGCGAATGGCAGCACCTGCACCAGTTGGTCCGTGAAGCTCAACAGAAGGCCGAAGGCGAAACTGTTACCGGCGAGCTGCGGCAGCAAGCCTTGCAAAAAGAACATGCCGCGAAAAATCTTCAGGGTGCCGCTCTTGAAAATCAGATCCGCAAGAATCGCGTGCGTTGGCTCCGCGAATATCTGACCAATGTCGGATCGGCTCGTGCTAAAGAATTGGGATGGCCCAACACCTACACCTTGACCAAGAGCCTCGCGGAATCGCTAATCGCCAAACGTGGTGAAGGCCTGCCCATCGCGATCGTGAGGCCCGCCATCGTTGAAACCTCAGTTACAAAGCCTTTTCTGGGCTGGAATGAAGGCATCAACACCTCCGCATCATTGTCATACCTGTTAGGAACCTACTTCCGTCAGCTCCCAACGAATGAACGCAAGCGGCTCGACTTGATTCCGGTAGATACCGTCTGTCGAGGCATGACACTGATTGGGGCAGCCATCATCGAACGCCGGAATGATCCGGTTTATCAGCTAGCGTCCTCCGTGACGAACCCTTGCGACATGCGCCGGTCGATCGAACTCACCGCGCTGGCTCATCGCAAGCATTACCGCGCTCAGGAAGGTTTGGAATACTGGCTAAGGCTCCGGCTTGATGCCATCCCAGTGTCGAAAGAACGCTATGAACGGATGTCTGCGCCAGCTCAGAAGGCAATCATTAAGTCGATTCAAGCTATCGTGCCGATGAAGAAAATGGCCAAGGCCCAACGCAGCCTGGAAAAAGTCGAAAAGCTGATTGAGCTCTTTGAACCGTTCATTCTCATGAACGAACACGACTTCGTCGCCGAAAATATTGAAAAATTGAGTTTTGCGCTGCCGCCAGAAGAACAAGCCGACTTCGGCTACGACACCGCCTCGATCGATTGGTGGGATTTCTGGATCAATATTCACGTTCCGGCTCTACGCCGCTGGACCTATCCTCTGATTGAAGGGCGCCCCCTCGAAGCGCGGCCTTCCCGCACCATTCAATTGCAACGCGTTGAGGTTAGCAAGACCATCAAAACGGGGACAAACGGGGCAACGTGGCGATATTCCTGACGGGTTCGACCGGATACATTGGCGCGCATGTTGCTTCTAATTTGCTGGAGGAACAAGGAGCGTCGTTGAATGTGCTGGTCCGGGCCCGCGATCCGCGCGAAGCGGAAGCCCGCCTCTGGCAGGCCTGGCAACTCCACCTTGACTTTCCCCGCTTCTACGAGCATCTGCAAACTCGGGTCCGCATCTTCCGTGGCGACATCACCAGTCCGCAATTTGGCTTGATGCGCGACGACTACGACCGCCTGATTCACACTACTGATTCCGTGATTCACTGCGCGGCTTCACTGAATCGAAAGTCGGAGAAGACCTGTCTCAACGTGAACCTGCGCGGCACTCTCGAGGTCCTGCAACTTGCCATGCGCGTCCACCACTACCACGGGATGCGTCGCTTCAGCCATGTCAGCACAGTGGCGGTTTGCGGAAAGCGCCAGGACGAGCTAGTCACAGAGGACCGTTCCATTGAATGGGACCGCTCCGACTACGATCCCTACGCCCGCACCAAAAAATTCTGCGAGCACATGATTCGGGAGCTGCTGCCCGAAGTTCCTATTACGATCTTTCGTCCAAGCATCGTTTTAGGCGACAGCCGCCGCGGCGAGACAACCCAGTTCGACATGGTGCGAGCATTCGTCTTTCTCGCGGGATTGCCGGCTTTGCCATTTCGCGCAGACGATCAGGTGGATATCGTCAACGTCGATTTCGTGGCTGGAGCGATCGCGGCTTTGCACCAGAAAGATCGGACTCAGTACGACGTTTACCATCTCTCGTCAGGCCGCGAGTCACAAACCTTCCGTGAACTGACCACGGCGCTGGCCGCGGTTCAGGAAAAGCGTCCACCCGTCTTCTTGCCCTTCATGGAAAAGCCATTCTCCGGAAGCGTCAACGCTCTTGCCAACCGTAGCGGTGCGCTCGGCCACGGGGCTGCATTGATGAAGGTCTTTATGCCGTATCTGGTGTGGAACACGGTCTTCGACAACACTCGCGTAACCACCGAACTCGGACGCAAACCAGTTCCTTTCTCCAAGTACAGTTACCCACTGCTAAAGTTCAGCCGCGAAACCAATTTCGTTTATCCCTATCAGCCTTGGCCCGCCAAAGTCGGAGGGTCTGCCGCATGATGGACTTCGTGCTGGAAGCGTGGGTCAGCGCCTCCATCGAGAAATCCAAAGTGGCCTGGATGCTGGGCCGAGGCATGCCGTGGCAGCCGGGTGAAAAACTGAAACTGCTCTTCGCGGGCTATAACGGAACCCGCAACATGGGCTCCGATGCGCGAGTCGAAGAGATGCTTCGCCAAATTCGCCACATTTTGGGCGCCGAGAATGTCGACTTCAGCGTAATGTCGCAGAACTTCAAATTCTCCCAGGGCTACTTTGAGAGCACGCGACAAGTGCACTTGCCAGACGTATTCCCGCCGTTCCTCGCTGCCGAAGTACCCAGGCACCATGGCGTGGTCGCTTGCGAAGGCTCGATGTTCAAGAGCAAATTTGCGAATGCCCTCACCACCATGATGATTGGCTCTCTCGGCATTGCTGCTGCTGAGAACAAACTCTCTGTCGGCTATGGCGCCGAAGCCGGCCACATGGATCCGATGGTTCGCAAGATGTGTGCGAAATTTTGCAAGAACTCTCTCATCATCACACGCAACGAAGAATCGCGGTCGGTTCTTCGCGAATTAGGTGTTCCGACAGAATTAGGAACTGATACCGCCTGGACATTTCAACCTCATCCCGCAGAATACGGACAGAAAACGCTGCGCCACGTCGGATGGGATGGCAAAACGCCGGTATTGGTCGTATGCCCCATTAATCCTTTCGAGTGGCCGGTTACCGCATCCGTCGCCAAGTTGGCCTTGCACACTCTAACCGGCGCTTATAAACACAGCCACTACCGTTCCGTTTATTTTCATAACTCGGGACCTCAAGCCGATCGCGCGTATCAGTACTACCTTACGTCGATCGCGAATGCCATCGATGGCTTCCGCAAGCAGCGGCAGGTCTTTGTCATCCTGGTTGCGACGGAGCGTTTGGACGCTCGGCCATGTCACCTTATTTCCGAGAGACTCGGCGGCGTGCCGACTCTGACTTCCGAGGAATACAACATTTACGAGCTTGTCAGTGTTTTGCGGTGTTGCCACATGATGGCCTCCTCGCGCTATCACGGAATCGTGACCTCCATGCCGGCGCTGGTGCCGTCTGCAGGCATCACGATGGATGAACGCATTCGCAATCTCATGCGCGAACGCGGCCACGGCGACTTGCTGATGAACGTGGACGATGCCGATCTCGAACCGAGGCTTTTAGGAGCTTTGGAGAAACTTGCCACGGATGGCGAGCGCATCGCCGACGGCATCGCGCGCAGCGTGGTTCGCAATCTGAAAGTGATGGCGCGCATGGGCGTCCATTTTGAAGAAGAAGTCCAGCGCCGCTATCCCGACTTCCCCACTCGTAAAGGGGAATGGAGTTGGGAGGATTACTTGCCTCCCATGTCTTCGGAACTGCATAGCCTGATCGAGGCGTACAGTTAGTCGCTGATGAATTTCCCTGCCAACATTTTTCGACAGCTCGCCGCGGCTGGAGACACAGTCATCCTCCGCGAATTGCGCGGCGAAGAAGTCCTCACCGCGACTGGGCGCCAACTCCTCCAAATGATCGCGCGGGCCCGGTGCTTTCTTTCAAACAAGCAGTTGAAGAAAGGGGATCGCGTCGCCCTGCTCGCCCACAATAGCATTCAGTGGGTCGCCATGGATCTCGCGATTATCGCCGAAGGACTGATCGTCGTCCCCCTCTACGGGCGCCAGGCGCCCGCGGAACTCGTCAACATGATGAAGGATTGCTCGCCGACCTTGATCTGCTGCGGCGATGCTACCTTGCGCGACGGAATCACTCAGAATTGGTCAGCAGCACCTCCGCAGCATCTTTTTGAAGAAATCTTTTCGACTCCAGCGGGCCAGGCTGCAGAACCGGCTCTCTCCGAATTCGATCCGGTTGCGATTATCTACACATCCGGAACCTCGGGTGAGCCCAAGGGTGCTGTCCTCACTGCGGGAAACATCGGTCACATTCTTGACTGCACTTCGGCGCGCCTGGATCTGCTGATGAACAATCGACCCGGTCAGGATCGTATGTACCAGTGGGCGCCGCTTTGCTTTGCGGCCGCGCGTATTACGCTGACGACAGGCTTGCTGCGCCGTGCTCTGATCTCGATGAACACCGATCTCACCAAGCTCGCTGCCGAGATTCGCACGGTTGGGCCTGACTACTTCGTGAACGTTCCAGCTCTGCTCGAGCGGGTGCGCCGCGCAGTCGATGAGCAGCTTTGGAAAACCGGCGGCTTTCCGCTCTCCGTTTACAGCCATGCTAAGGCGGCGTGGACCCGCAAGCAGGAAGAGAAGTCTAGTTTTGCCGATTCATTGTGGCTGGCGCTGGCCAACGTGCTCATCTTTCCTGCCATCCGCAAGAAGATGATCGGAGCAAACTTGAAGGCGCTCATCTGCGGATCAGCGCCACTAAGCCTCGAGACACAACAGTACTTCATGATGCTCGGAATTCCAGTGCTGCAGGTATATGGCCTGACGGAAACCACGGCAATTTGCACCATGGACGATCCCCGCCACGTCGAACCGGGACGCGTGGGACCTGCCATCCGCGGCATCGAGATGAAACTCGGCGAGCACGAAGAGATCCTCGTTCGCGGTCCGAACATCTTCCAAGGCTACTGGAATCGCCCCCAGGAGACGGCAAACGCGCTGCAGGATGGGTGGTTCCATACCGGAGACCAGGGCGAAGTGAACGAGGCGGGAAATTGGCGTATTATCGGGCGCATCAAGAACCTGATCATCCTGAACTCCGGGCACAATATCGCGCCCGAGCCGATTGAAGGCGAGTTGCTCAACGCTTTGCCCGGCGCCCAGCAGGTGGTTCTTGTTGGGAACGGCCGGGGATTTCTGTCAGCGATCGTGACTGGCGACGTCAAGGCTGAACAAGTGCAGACTGCAATCGACGAAATAAATCGCGAGTTGCCTCATTACAAGCAGATTCGTCGATTTCATCTCCGCGCAGAGCCGTTTTCAATTGAAAATGGCTTGATGACGGTGAATGGAAAGTTGAAGCGGGAGTTGATCGCAGCACGCCTACGCGATGAGATCGAGGAAATATATCAGGTAAAGCAGGCCGTCTAACCCATGAATAAGTTCAAAGGCCAAGCTCTTTCTTGGGAACTCAAAGATCGCGTAGTCGAGCTGGCGCTTCATCGCGAGCCGTGCAACGAACTTGGGTCGCTCTCACTCGAGGACCTCGAGAAGTTTGCAAGTGCTTTGCCGGAATTGGAACGTAGCGCCCATGCGCTCATCATCTACAGCGAAATCAAATCTGGCTTCTGTGCCGGAGCAGATCTTAGAGAGTTGTATCAGCGAGCTCAGGGAATGGAGCCCGGTCAGGCGATCAAAGGCGTTCGCAATTTTCTCGAGCGTATTCATAGAGTCATGAACGCCATCGACGCGTCTTCTTTGACCACTATTGCCGCAGTTCACGGCGTGACTTTCGGGGGCGGGTTCGAGCTTGCCCTCGTCTGCGACCTCATCATCGCCGACAAGATGGCCCGTTTTTGCTTCCCCGAATTGCGCCTCGGCCTGATTCCCGGCTTTGGCGGAATCCCCCGGCTCAAGCGGGATCTCGGGAACGCGGTTGTTCGCGATTTGTTACTGACAGGCAGAAGTTTCAACACAGTCAAAGCCCAGCAGATAGGATTGGTCAGTCAAGTCGTTGCCGAGGGAGAAGCCTTGCGGGCAGCCCGGGCGACCGCTGCACAACTGGTGAAATTTGACCGTCGCACGGCAGTCGCTGCCAAGAAATTTATCAAGCCGATTCCCTACGAGGAATTGCGGCAGGAAATCGACATTTTCTGCGAGCTCTTTGCGCAGCCTGCAGTCGAAGCTGGCTTGCGCAAATTCGTAGAGAGTACCGACGCGCAGCCTTACTTGCCGTGAACGTAAAGAAATCTATGATAATCACTGATCAGACCCTCTCCGAGATTCTCGACCTTGCAGCCCGGCATTTCAAGGTTCCGCGGGAAAAACTCACTCCCGACGATGACTTTTTCAAAACGCTCGGCATCGACAGTCTGCAAGCGCTCGATCTGCTCACCAAGCTGGAACATCACTTCAAGATCGAGTTGCCCGACTATGAACTTCAAGGTGTCTCGGACTTCCGGACTCTGGCTGGGAGGATCCGGGCGAGATTGTAGATTTGCGATTGTCGGTTGTTGATTTCTTGAATGCCCTGGCCTGAAATCACGGCAAGTCTTTAATCAACAATCTAGAACCAACAATTCCTTAATGCTTAATCTTGACCAATACAGTTGTTTGGGTGCTGCGTTGCGCGATGCGCTGGATCGCTTCGCAAGCGAGACCTGTCTGATCGAATCCGACCGCAATCGTGAAAAGACACGCCTGACCTACTCCGACTTCAAAGAGATGGCCACTGTATTGGCGCGCGCGCTTCAGGACGCGAACCTTGAACCCGGCGATCGAGCCGCCATGATCATGACCAATCAGTCGAAGTGGCTGATCTCCGCCTATGCCATCTTTTTTGGCGGAGGCGTTCTCGTCCCGCTCGACTACAAGCTCACCGCCGCCGAGCATCTCCAGCTTCTTGCCCATAGCAACGCAAAATTTCTAATTGTTGAGTATTATCTGTGGCGCGCAATTACCCAATCGCCTGAGTTTGCCAATCGCAAACTCAAAACCGTCCTGGTGACCGAAGCCCCCTTGGGAGCGGATCTTGCCGGTGCGATTCGCTGGGAAGAATTCAAACGTAAAGGTGATCCATCATTCGCATCGAGAGAACGCGAAGACGTCGCCTGTATCGTGTACTCTTCCGGAACTGGTGGACGTCCCAAGGGCTGCGTCCTCACTCACGAGAACTACCTCGAACAGTGCAAGTCGCTGACCGCCTGGTATCCGTTCTGGCCGGGCGTGCGTTACCTCAGCATCCTGCCTACGAATCACGCAATCGACTTTATGGTCGGCTTTATTGGGCCATTCGTCTGCGGCGCGTGCGTGGTACATCTGCGTACCCTGCGTCCGGAGTTCGTTCGCGACGCATTCGTAAAATACAAAATCACCTACGTAAGTCTGGTCCCCATGGTTCTGAAAAACCTTGAACGCGGACTGAAGGCCAAGTTCGACGAACTACCCGGGTACAAGCGCTTTTTTCTGAATCGACTTATTGCGGTTAACAAACTCTTCACCCGATCTCACCACAGAGTTCACTTGAGCCGACGCTTGCTGCCCGAAGTGCACGAAGCTTTTGGTGGCGATCTGTTAGCGATGTTTACCGGTGGCGCATTCATCGAGCCTTCTACTCTGCAGTTTTTCTACGAGCTCGGAATTCCGGTCGCTAACGGCTATGGCCTGACCGAGGCAGGCACCTCGCTTACTTTAAATGACCTCAAGCCATTTCGCGCTGATACGGTTGGCAAGCCTTTACCGGGGGTTGAATTGCGTATTTTGAGTCCCGATGCCGACGGTATTGGAGAAGTCGCGGCTCACAGCCAGACCGTCATGGCGTATTATCTCGACGACCCTGAGCTCACCGCAGAAACCATTGTTGACGGATGGCTTTGCACCGGCGATCTCGGCCGCTTTGATGATAGCGGGCACTTGCAGTTGTTCGGCCGCAAGAAAAACATGATCGTCACCGAGGGCGGAAAGAATATTTATCCCGAAGATATCGAAACCGTTTTTGATGGTCTTCCGGTGAAGGAGTATTGTATTTTCGCTGCGAACTATGTTTGGAAGACGAAATCTTTGACCAATGAAATGCTGGTTCTGGCATTGCGCCTCGAGCAGAATCAGGAGTTCACAGAAGGGTTGAAAGATGAAATCGTCGCCCGCAATCGAAAGTTGCCCGATTTCAAGCGCGTCGGCGGTTATTTGATCTCGGGTCGCGACTTCCCTCGAACAGCATCCATGAAGATCAAACGCTCCCAACTCGCTGAAGAAATCAGTAAAAGTATGGACCGCGACGTGGCGGTGATCGAGTTGTGAAGAAGTCCTTTCTGGCTATTGTGAACCCCGCGGCGGGTGGTGGACGCGGTCGCAAGCTTCTTGGCCCGGCGCTGGATCGACTACGGGCAGGTGGAATTTGTCTGGACCTTGTCGAAACGAGCGGCCCTGCACAGGCCAGCAACATTGCGCGAGACGCCTTCGCGCGCGGCCGGCGCAACTTCATCGCGGTCGGCGGAGACGGTACTTCCTATGAAATTGTGAACGGCCTGTTCCCGCAGCAGGACTCCTCGGAACCACCGACCTTGGCATTTCTCCCGCTTGGTACCGGCAATTCCTTTCTCCGTGAATTTACGGATCGCGGCATCGAACACAGTATCGAAGCTCTGATAGCAGACCGCTCCCAACCTTGTGATGTACTGCGGATGCGTCACTCCGGCGGTACAATTCACTTCATAAATCTCCTGAGTATGGGATTCGCTGCCGACGTTGCCGCCCTGCGAGCACGCCGTTTCAGCACGTGGGGCGAAGTCGGGTATCAATCATCTATCTTTATTTCTCTCGCACGTTTGCGGCGGCGCCCTTTTCCGCTGCGCATCGACGGTGAGATTGAAATCGACCGCCGTCCTTGTTTGTTCCTCACTTTCAATAACAGCAAATTCACCGGCGGAACCATGATGATTGCCCCTAAAGCCGAAGTGAACGATGGTTTGATCGAATATGTTCGCTGGGGGCCGATCGGGCGCATTGGCCTGATTCGAAACCTCCCCACCCTTTACGATGGAACGCATATTGAGCACCCGCTCGCCGAGCGGCGTTCCGCAAAGCGCGTGGATTTCTACCTCGACGAGGCCGTGGACATCATGGTGGACGGAGAGGTCATGACCCTTCGCTGTCAAGCACTCGATGTTCTGCCTTCGGCTTTGAACGTCGTAGTATAAGAAATACTGCTATGTCACAAGAGCGCAGAAAAAAACAACAGGAACGCGACGGACAGCGTCCACCGAACGCGGCTTTGCCGAAAATTGCCATCGTGGTTGTAATTATTGCGATCATCGGTGGGCTGCTGTGGTTTGTGAGACACAAACAGAACCGCCAGCTCGACGCCTTTGCCCAATGCCTGAGCACAAAAGGAGCCAAGATGTATGGCGCGTTCTGGTGTCCGCATTGCGCAGACCAGAAAGAAATGTTTGGCGCTTCGTTTCAATATGCCCCGTACGTGGAATGTGGTATCAGGGGTTCGCGGAACATCGCGCAGGTTTGCAAAGATCAGGGTGTGAAGGAATTCCCCACCTGGGTCTTCGCCGATGGCGCCAGAGTCGTGGGGGCGCATCCGCTTGATTTCCTGGGTCAGGCCACAGGATGTCCGCTACCGTGACCACGGCCGCTCGGCGCGTCTTTTTTGCGATCGCGATATTCGCCCTCGCTGGCATCGCCGTGTCGTCATTGTCTCTTTATCATCATTATGGATCATCAAAAACGAATTACTGCGATTTCGGCGAGAGCTTCAATTGCGACATCGTCAACCGCAGCGTCTATTCGACAGTCCTGGGAATTCCCGACGCCCTGATCGGAATTTTCGGATACGCCGCCCTTTTCGCTTTCGCGACTGTGTATCGCTCCAAGGCCGAAACACCCACGTTCCTCTTGGTGTCTTCGACTGCAGGATTGGGCTTCGCCCTGTATCTCACGTACATCGAGGCATACGTTCTCGCGACATGGTGCATCCTATGCCTCACATCTTTGACGCTGATTTCTCTTATCGTAATACTGTCTTCGTATTTAGTTGCCTGTTCACTCCGCGCGCGTAATTGATTCGTTCTGACCCATGACCGAAATCACACCAGAGCAGATACCGACACAGCAGGGAACCAGCGTGGCCAGTCCTTCCGTCGTCGGTGACTTGCGCCTGCACGAATTCTGCAGCAAGGTCTTCCGTAATACGCGCTCTTTACGAATTTGGGTACCTCCTCGCTATGACGCTCCCGAAAACGCCCAGCGGCACTATCCAGTCCTTTACCTCAACGATGGCCAAAACCTGTTCGACACGGCGACTGCATTTGCAGGAGTAAAGTGGGCAGTTGATGAGACCGCCGATCGCCTGATTCGACAGGAGGAGATTCCGCCGCTCATCATTGTGGGCATCGATAATGCGCAAAATGATCGCATGAAAGAGTTTTTGCCTTATCGGTCTTTCAATCCGCCGGTGCTTCGTCCGCAGGGAAAACGATATCCCGAGTTCTTGACCCACGAGGTCATGCCGTTTGTTTGCGAAAAATACCGGGTCGCCCGAGGTGCCGGGAACACCGGACTCGGCGGGTCATCGTTGGGCGCACTCATTTCGCTCTATACGGTGATCGACCGGCCGGGTATCTTCGGGCGGTTGCTTCTGGAGAGCCCTTCTTTGTTTGTGTCCAAGCGCCGAATCCTGAAGTACAGCCGCTACTTCCGAAGCTGGCCCGAGAGAATATTTCTGGCGATCGGAACCAGGGAAGCCGGAAGGCCCGATCGCGATGCCCAGGTTGTAGAGGATGTTCGCGAACTGGAACGAATTCTCAGTCGTGGCGGCCTGGATAATAGACGATTGTTGGTCAACATCGACCAGGGTGCCACTCACAGCGAAGGCGAGTGGGCGAAGAGGTTCCCCCAGGCACTCAGTTTTTTGTACGGGGATTCTCTCTCACAATAGCGTGAGACGCCGATTGACCTGTCCCATCCGTCAGTTCTGCAACAACGCCGTCCAGAACTACCAGACGGGCTTGCCGTCCTGATCGCGGAACACAAATACATCATTGCCGCGCTTGACTTCGCGAGCAAATATGGTGTCCACGCCCTCGAACTTCACCTTCGAGCCAGTGACCTCGAGCTGATCTCCCTTATTGAAGGTCAGGTCGTAGGTCTTGACGAACTTTGACGTCGCCAGATGGACCTCAATCGTGCTGCCATCCTCCAGCTTCAGGACCACATGCGATCCCATGCCACCGCTGACTGGGCACTCGCGGTCGCGGACCTCTTCGACTGTTCCCTTAAAGACCTTTTCAGTCGCTGGATCGTATTTTGGAACACCGGCGCCGGGCTGAGTTGCTGCAGCAGCAAAGGTTGGCGCTAGCGCAGCCGCCAGACAAAGCACCATAATTAGCGAGCAGGTTTTCATAGCCTTGCTCCCTTCGACTTCACTTCGATTATGTTCCCCGAATTTCCGCCGGCCTGTGACACTGATCACCGGGCGATGTGACGTCCGGTGCACCAAGGCGCACAACCAGACCTAGTCCTCATGTAACCTTCTCCAAAGAGACAACTTAGTCATTGCTGTCCGACCTTGTGCTGCTACAATTCCGTGCACGGTGCGAGCAGGCTTGGGCCACAGTTTGTTCAGATTGGTGCACTCGTCCCGGGTGGTGTTTCTGGTTGCCTTGACGATGCGCCTATGGGCGCTCAAGCAACTTCCTCCCGGACAGGCCTGGCATTACTTTTACCAATACAACGAGTTCGCCCGGATTGCCTGGGCACTTGTTTCCGGCCACGGGTACAGCTCTCCGTGGGTGAACACGCCTTTGCAGCCCACTGCCGTTGAGCCACCTGTCTATACCTTCCTTTTAGCTGGAATCTTTAAGCTTGCCGGAGCGTACAGCGACGCATCGCTCTGGATAGGCACCGGCTTGAACGCTGTTATTTCAGCATGTAGTGCGGTGATGATCCTGCAGATTGGGAAGCGGGATTTCAACACCTCCGCCGCATGCCTGGCAGCATGGACATGGTCGTGTTGGCTTTACGAGGCCGCCGCTTCCGTTCGCTTATGGGAGAGCAGTCTGTCGGCCTTATGGTTGTTGACCGCTCTGTGGTTCCTGCCGAAACTTCGAGGTTCGCTGAACCCACGCCGCTGGCTGCTTTTCGGAATGCTGGCGGGTGTGGCTGCTCTCACAAGTCCCACCACGCTAGCAGTGTTTCTGCCATTCTGGGTATGGCTGTGGATCCGCCATCGTGGCCAAGGAAGTTCGAAGGCCATGGTGCTAACGTCCATCGCGGTCTGCATTCTTGTCCTCGCCCCGTGGACGATCCGGAATTATCGGGTGCTCCATCGCCTGATCCCCGTTCGTGACAACTTCGGTTTGGAGTTATGGATCGGCAATCACGAAGGGGTTTCGCATCAGTATCCGCTCGACTTCCCGCTGCTGAATCCGTCAGAGTATAACCGCTTGGGCGAGGTCGCCTTCATGGAGAGCCGGCGTCAGTGGGCGATAACTTTCGTTACTCATCATCCCGGGTATTTCCTTCAACTCTCTGCGCGGCGGGTATTTTTGTTTTGGACCGCCCCTGATCATTCGGCGTGGCCTTTGGTCAGCCTGCTGGCTTGGGTGGGATTGCTTTTGGCGTTACGACGTGATCGAGCAAGGGTTGTGCCTTACGCGATTGTCATGGCGATGTTCCCATTGGTCTATTACGTCACGCATACTTTTGATACATATCGCCACCCCATCGAACCCGTAATTCTTTTGCTGGCAGCCTATGCTGTTGCTGCGATAGCCGAGCCAGCGTTGCAGAAACGTAGGTCGTCGTTCGTTCCGGCCTCGAAAGCCGCAACCTGAGACGTGGTAGGCGGTCCGACGTTTGGTTCTTGAGAGATCGTGATTTCACCTAAGCACAAGCTATGAAGAACGCCTTCAAAATCCTCATCTGGTTCTTCGTTGTTGTCCTTGGAGTTTTTGCTCTTCTCACCATCGCCCTCCGTCGCGGCGAAGAGATCAATGCAATGTGGTTGGTCCTTGCAGCCGTCTGCACGTACGCAGTCGGATATCGCTTTTACAGCAAGTTTGTCGCCGCGAAGGTCCTCGTGCTCGACTCTCAGCGAGCCACGCCAGCAGAGAGGCTTGAAAATGGTCGCGATTTCGTCCCCACGAACAAATGGGTTGTCTTTGGCCACCACTTCGCAGCCATCGCTGGCCCGGGCCCTCTGGTGGGTCCTGTTTTGGCAGCCCAGTTCGGATACCTGCCCGGAATCATCTGGATCCTGATCGGCGCTATCCTCGGCGGCTGCGTGCAGGACTTCGTCATCCTCCTGTTTTCCGTCCGCCGCGATGGAAAGTCTTTGACGCAGATGGCGCGAGAAGAAATCGGACGCCTCGGTGGTTTTGTGGCCTATGTCGCGATCCTCAGCATTATCGTGATTCTTCTTGGCGTGGCAGCTTTAATCGTGGTGAATGCACTGAAGGCCAGTCCATGGGGAACGTTCACCATCGCCATGACCATTCCAATCGCGCTGCTGATGGGCGTGTATCTGCGCCGCTTGCGGCCGGGCAAAGTTCTCGAGACCTCTGTGCTTGGATTCGTGCTCGTCTTGCTCGCGATCTGGGGCGGTCAATGGGTCTCTCAAAACCCGTCAGCGGCGCGCTGGTTTACCTTCACAGCCCCGACCCTCGCAGTTGTCATCATCATTTACGGATTCGCAGCGTCGGCATTACCGGTGTGGCTGTTGTTAGCGCCTCGCGACTATCTCAGCACGTTCGTAAAACTCGGCACGATCGCGATGCTTGCCTTAGGGATCATCGCTCTCCGTCCAGTGATGCACATGCCTTCATTGACGCGCTTCGTCGACGGATCCGGTCCCGTCTTCGCCGGCAAGATCTTTCCCTTCGCTTTCATCACGATTGCTTGTGGCGCAATCAGCGGCTTCCATGCGCTCATTTCCAGCGGCACGACACCGAAACTCATTCGTCGTGAGGTCGAAACCAGAATGGTCGGCTACGGCGCGATGATGGCCGAATCCATGGTTGCAATCATGGCCACAATCGCTGCCTGCGTGCTCCAACCTGGTATCTACTTCGCAATTAACAGCCCCGCAGGAGTCGTCGGAAAGACCGCTGATGCCGCGACAGCGACGATTACGAGCTGGGGTTTCCCAGTTACAGCCGCCGGCATGCAGTCCCTCGCAAAAATGGTGGGCGAGCAGACGCTCTTCAATCGCACTGGAGGAGCGCCAGCTTTCGCGCTGGGCATGGCCCATATCTTCTCCAACAGTCTTGGTGGCCAGGCCGTCATGGCGATCTGGTATCACTTCGCCATCATGTTTGAGGCGCTTTTTATTCTCACCGTCCTCGATGCTGGCACGCGCGTGGGGCGCTTTATGATCCAGGATGCCCTCGGCAATCTCTGGGAGCCGATCGGTCGCACCAGTTGGTACCCATCTATCCTGGTCACCAGCACATTAATCGTCGGAGCCTGGGGATTCTTTCTGTGGCAAGGGGTCAGGGATCCGTTGGGCGGGATCAATTCGCTCTGGCCATTGTTCGGAATCGCAAACCAGTTGCTGGCAACTGTCGCGCTCTGCGTGGCCACTTCGATCATCATCAAGACGCGCAAAGTGCGATTTGCTCCAGTGACCCTGCTGCCGCTGGTCTGGCTGATCGCTGTGACGTTCACCGCTTCCTGGCACAAGATCTTCGATCTGAATCCCCGTATCGGATTCCTGGCACACGCGCGTGTGCTTTCAGCTTTGCCCACAAGTTATGAAACGTCCCGTCTGATCTTCAACGATCGTCTGGACGCAGCCGTCACCGCCATCCTGATGATCCTCGTTGCGTTGATTCTGGTCGAGTCAGTCTTGCTGTGGATCGGCATTGTGACCGGCAAGAGGACAGCGAATATCAAAGAGGCGCCGTTTGTACCTACGCGCTTTGCCGAGGAGCAAGGATGACAAAGCTCCGACACATCATGAACACTCTGGCGGCTGTCTTGCGTGAAGTCTTTGACGAATCTGCCTATGCCCGTTTTCTGGCTCGCACTCAGGCCGTCAGATCCCGCGAATCCTACGCCGCATTTCTCCGCGAAATCGAATGTCGCAAGCACTCAACCCCAAAATGCTGCTGAATGCAAACTGCTATTAGCCGCCTGACACTCCTGCGATACACTTTCAGCAATGCGGGTTCTCGGGATCGACTGCGGCACTGAATTCACGGGTTACGGTGTTGTCGAACCCGTTTCCACCGGCGATCTCGTGTGCCTGGGATGTGGAGTGATCAGGCTTTCCGCCCGTGACCCACTTCCGATGCGACTCTCGACAGTCTTTCGAAAGCTGGCCGACGTCATCGGTGAGCACAGTCCCGACAACGTCGCGATTGAAGACGTTTTCTACGCCTTGAACGTAAAATCCGCCCTTAAGCTCGGACAGGTTCGCGGCGTGGCGATGCTGGCTGCCTCATCTGCAGGTCTCGAGGTTGCCGAATACGCCCCGCTATCGATCAAGTCCGCAGTTGTTGGCTATGGCAGGGCAGAGAAGCAGCAGGTCCAGCACATGGTCGCGCGGTTGCTAAAACTACCAGAGATTCCCGAGCCTCCTGACGTTGCCGATGCCCTGGCAATCGCCATTTGCCACCTGCACACCTCGGCCACGCTGCAGCGCCAGAAAATGGCAAACGCGCATTGACGTAACTTTCTTCGCATCCTTTACGATTCTTCTTTGCGCTCTGTGCGGTTAGAAGCTTTTCCTGAAGCTACAATCGACTTCCCATCTCTCTAAGTTTTTTTGGCATAATCTTCCTACATGCAAAATAGGAACCCGCGTCTGTCCGTGAGATACCCATGTTTCGCGCTACTTTGTGTTTTCTCTTTGCTGATCTGTCTGCCCAGCTTCGCTCAGGGGCCGAACCCTTCCGTCGCTTTTACTTGCGATTTCCCCGGCTCGGACCCGTCGCACTATGCCGTCTCAGTTACCCGCGACGGCCACGGCTCCTACATCTCCGACGGCAAACTGACGAAAGACTCCGACTCCGACGAGCCGTTCCGCATGGACTTTACGGTCTCCCAGCTGACGGTCTCGCACGTATTCGATCTCGCCAGATCCGCTAATTATTTTCAGGGCAACATCGAGTCCAAAAAGAAGAACATCGCCTCCACTGGCTCCAAGGCGCTCATCTACAAGGACGGCCAGCGAAACACGATGGGCAGCTACGATTACTCGACTGTTCCTGCCGTTCAGGAAATCACCCGGCTTTTTCAGAACATGTCCACGACCCTCGAGTTTGGCCGCCGTCTGGAATATGACTATCGCTATCAGAAGCTCGCTTTGGACGAGGAACTGAAACGCATGGAAGACGTTTCCAAGGAAGGTGGACTGGTGGAACTCTCGGCTGTGGCGCCAATCCTGCAGAAAATAAGTGATGATCAATCCGTTATCAACGGAGTCCGGGCTCGCGCTCAACGCATGCTGCAAACGGCAGGTGCCGCAAAATAACGTCCAGGTGATGTCTAGTCAGCAAGAACATAAAATTTCTTGATTCTTCTGCGAGACTTGCTACATCGAAGTGAGAAGCTGGTAGAATTACTCGATTCATGATCGCCAGTTCCCAAAATCGCCAGATGCACCCCGACGCCGGTTGTTGTTGTCGCGCCTATGTGTGCTCTGGCAGGGGAAGCTCGTGATTTAACTCATTTCTAACTCACGGTATTCATTTAACCCATCGCCAGAGAAAGCTGGCGGTGGGTTTTTACTTTTATGGCTGAAAAAGAGACGAAAGCACAACGAGTCGAGCGCCTGAAGCGTGAGGAGAACCCGTGGGAGGCGCTCGCGGAGATTCGCCAGTTCGCCCGCCAAGGCTTCTCGTCCATACCACCCGAGTGGCTGGGCACTTATTTCCGGTGGTGGGGCGTGTATACGCAGGGCGATGGTGCTGGCGTGGTCGGCGGCAAGGGCGGCGAGGGCAAATCGCTTCCATACTTCATGCTGCGGATTCGGGTCCCGAACGGCCTGCTGAACTCGCGCCAATTGCGCACTATCGCAGATCTTACTCAGCAACAGGCTCGTGGCATCGCTGATATCACTGTCCGCCAAAACATTCAACTCCACTGGATCACGATTGAAGCTCTGCCCGGCGTCCTCGAGTCCCTCTGGCGCGTCGGCCTCAACAGCATGGGCGCTTGTGGCGACGTGACCCGTAACGTCACTGGCTGCCCCCTGGCGGGAGTCGATGCAGACGAGATCTGCGACGCATCGCCGCTCGCACTCCAGGCCACAAACTTACTTGCCGGCAACCCGGATTTCTACAACCTTCCACGAAAATTCAAGATCGCGATCACAGGTTGCCGTGTTTGGTGCGCTTATCCTGAGATCAACGATGTTGGCCTGACCGCCGTCACTCGTACCCTGCACGGCAAAACTGAAACTGGTTTCTCCTTGCGCGTTGCAGGAGGTCTCTCAGCCGAGCCATTCCTTGCTCGGCGTCTGAATGCCTTTGTGAAGTGGGATCAAGTATTGCCTGCCATCAAGGGGATCGCGGAGATCTTTCGCGGTTCTGATCAGCTGCGTGAGCACCGGGAACGTGCACGCCTGAAATTCCTCTTTTTGCGCCACGGCTGGACCGCTGACGGTTTTCTGCAAGAACTCCAGCAGCGCATCGGCTTCGTCTTTGATCCAGCTGTAGAGGAACAACCGCCTCTGGACGTCTATCGCGATCACGTCGGTGTAAATCCTCAGAAGCAGCCGGGCTATTTCTCCGTTGGTGCGGCCGTCCTTCGGGGGCGTATTTATCCCGAGCAGATGCGTGCCGCGGCCGATCTCGCCGACCGTTTTGCCGACGGCCAACTCCGTACGACGAATATGCAAAACCTGCTGGTCGTGAACGTGCCTCGTGCCAATACCGCGCCGCTGGCGAAAGAGCTGGGCGCGATCGGTTTGCCGGTTGAAGGTTCGCCATTCTGGAGAGGGGCCATCGCCTGCAGCGGCACGGAATTCTGCAAGCTCGCAATCACTGAGACCAAGAGCTTCTCGCGATGGCTGGTGCAGGAACTCGAAGATCGCCTGCCCGGGTTCGATCAGCATTTTAAGTTACACGTCACCGGTTGCCCGAACAGTTGTGGCCAGCATTGGATTGCTGACATTGGGATCGAAGGCAAGAAGTTGAAGGTCGATGGCCGGATGGTTGACGCCTACTACTTCTGCCTCGGCGGTGCCGTTGGATTGAATGCAGCGATCGCGCGTCCAGTGGGGTATCGCTGCCCTGCCGATGAAGTGCCCGACGCGATCGAGCGCCTTTTGAACACATACACAGCCGATCGCTCACCCGGCGAGAACCTTCGGCAGTTTTTCGCCCGGCACAGCGACGACGATTTACGCGGGTTTCTCGCGGGCCATCCTGTGCAGGCATTCGCGCGTGATTTGCCTGCGGGACCAGTTCCGCACGGCCTTGAAGGTTGAGAGGAGACAACCATGAATACTCTTTTTCCGATGTTCGTGAAGCTTCAAGGACGGCGCGTGTTAGTCGTGGGCGCGGGGCAAGTTGGCGAGGCTAAGATCGCCAGCCTGCTCGATACCGGCGCAAGAATTCATGTGGTTGCACTCGCAGCCACCGACATCGTTTACGGATGGGCCGATGCCAGGCAAATCACGCTCGAACTGCGTACCTTCACCGTCAGCGATCTCGATGAGACCTTCGCGGTAATCGTGGCAACCAACTCACATTCAACCAATGAACTCGTTTTCCTCGAGGCCCACGCACGTGGCGTCCTGTGCAATGTCGTCGATGTCCCCGAACTCTGCGACTTCTTCTATCCCGCGGTGGTCCGTCGCGGAGACTTGCAGATTGCCATCTCGACCTCCGGTCAAAGCCCGTCATTGGCACAAAAGATCCGGCAGCAGTTGGAGCGTCAATTCGGTCCCGGCTACGCCGACTGGCTAGCGCGCCTCGGCGAAACTCGCCGCGAAATCCTCGGCAGCAGTCTTGACTCCGAGCGCAAACGGTTCCTGCTGCAGTCCTTCGCCGATCGTGAAGCCCTCAACGCCATGCTGGACTCCGCTCCTGAAAAGGCCGAGGGAGAAGCCGCATGAGCGGCAAGGTCTATTTAGTTGGAGCGGGGCCGGGCGATCCCGAGCTCTTGACGTTGAAAGCCCTGCGCCTCCTGAAAACAGCAGATGCTGTGCTGCATGACGACCTCGTCCCTCCCGAGATCCTTAGCCTGGCCTCGCCTTTTGCTCAACTTCACAACGTCGGCAAGCGCTGCGGCAAGAAAGACACTAGCCAGGAAGAGATCAACTTTCTATTAATCAGTTTGGCTGGTTCAGGAGCCACCGTCGTGCGTCTCAAGAGTGGCGATCCGCTGATTTTCGGTCGGGCCGGTGAAGAGATTGAAGCGCTCCGTGAGGCTGGGATCGAGTGCGAGGTTGTCCCCGGCATCACGTCAGCACTGGCTGCAGCCGGTGCGGCCCAAATCCCATTAACCCACCGGCGAGTTTCACCGTCCCTCGTATTTCTTACGGGACACCGGGCCAGCGGCAGCGGGGAACCAGATTGGAAAGGTCAGACTTCGAACCAAACCACTCTCGTCATCTACATGCCCGGCCGGGACTATAAACGCATTTCCGCGAGTCTCAGGGACGCTGGTCTTCCACCTGAAATTCCCTGCGCGATCGTGTCAAACGCGTCACGTCGCGATCAGCAAATCCTCGTGACTACCTTGCGCAATCTGGATCGCACTCCTGAACTTCCCACTCCCAGCATTTTGCTTGTGGGCGAAGTCGTTCGCCTTGCCAAGCCCCAGGCCATCGAGAACGCGGCGATCCAGTTTGACGCTGGCGGCTTCGGCGCTGAAATCGCGCCTTATCTAACAGGAGGAGATGTAGCATGACCCCGACCGAGTATGCGCAGGTTGTTTCAGAAGCCTGGAGCGCCGAAGAAATCTTGTCTTGGGCCTATCACAAGTATGGCCATAGCGTCGCCATCTCTTCAGCGTTTGGTGCCGAAGGCATGGTTCTCATCGACATCGCTTCGAAGGTAGGTCGCGACTTCCGGGTCTTCACGCTCGATACGGAATTCCTTCACCCCGAAACCTACACATTGATGGAGAGGATTGAAGAAAAGTACGGAATCCGGATCGAGCGAGTTTTCCCGCTGCTCTCACCCGTGGAGCAGGAAAAAGCCCATGGGCCAGCGTTGTGGCTGCGCGATCCCGACGAATGCTGCAACATGCGCAAAGTCGAGCCGCTGAAACAAAAATTAAGCGAGTTCCGAGCTTGGATCACGAGCATCCGCCGCGATCAGACATCGGCCCGGGCTAACGTCCGCAAAATCTCGTGGGATGCGAAGTTTGGCTTGATGAAAATCAATCCCATCGCCGATTGGAGTGCGCGGCGTGTTTGGCAGTACATTCACCAGCATCAAGTCCCCTACAATTCGCTGCACGATCGCGGTTTCCCCAGCATCGGTTGCACCCACTGCACTCGCGCCATTCGTCCCGGGGAAGACGAGCGCGCCGGTCGCTGGGCGGGATTTGCCAAGACCGAATGCGGCCTGCACACCATCATGCCCGCCAAAACCGGCTAGCCATAGGCAAACACTGCTTCGGGCGATTTCCGAATTTACAAATTCAGGCAACAAAGTCTCGCAAATGATGTTCTAATGACACATAGGGTGTTCCTCGGGGGTCCTTATGTCTCTGCCCAAGTCAGCTTTCCCGCTCCTTCTGATTGCAACGGTTCTGGCCGCCGTGCCCTGTTTCGCGGACTCGCAAGTCCGGATCGTTCGCCTCAGCGATGTCCAGGGCGACGTCTCGATTGACCGCGCCACTGGCCAAGGTTATGAGAGAGCCATCATGAACCTTCCCATTACTCAGGGCGTCAAGGTCAAAACTGGGAATGGTCGCGCCGAGCTCGAGTTTGAGGATGGTTCCAGCGTGCGTCTGGTTCCGGGCACAGTCATCGAGGTTCCCCAACTCTCGCTGCGTGACTCGGGTGCCAAGCTTTCGGGAGTTCGAATCCAGGAAGGCACCGCATACTTCAATTTCTTGGGAAGTAAAAACGACGAATTCGATATTTCATTCGTTAGAGAAAAAATCACTCTGACCCAGGCCGCCCACATCAGGGTCCGCGTTGATGACACGATGGCCGAGGTCGGCGCGTTTAAAGGCAATGTCGAGGTCGAAGGTCCCTCCGGAAACGTAGAAGTCAGCAAGAACCACAAAGCCGTCTTTGATCTGACGGATCAGGACAAGTACAAAGTGGCACGCGATTTTGAGGAAGAGCCCTTCGACGCGTGGGACAAGCAACAGGATCAGTATCGCGATCGCTATGCTAGCAACTCTTATTCCAGTTATTCGCCCTATGCGTACGGTACCAGTGATCTGAACTACTACGGCACGTTCAGTAATGTCCCAGGTTACGGTACGATGTGGCAGCCGTATTTCGCCGGTGCAGGCTGGGATCCCTTCATGAGTGGCGCTTGGGCATTTACTTCCGGCCTCGGGTATGGCTGGGTGTCTGGCTATCCATGGGGCTGGACGCCTTATCACTACGGCAGTTGGATGTATGTGCCAATGTACGGTTGGATGTGGCAGCCGGGTGGCGCATGGATGGGCCTCAATGCCACACCGGTATTTTTTAACGCACCAGCGACGTATGTACCGCCCCGGCTTCCAAGTTTTCCCGGACCTCGCATCGTCAACATCAGTAATGGCCCCCGGATCGTTCAAGTTGGAAACTCACCGACCAAGGTTCAGATTCCCAACAACTCGGCTGGCCTGGGACTCGCCCGTGGCAGCGTTCCAAACCTGTCTGCGCTGTCTCACACCGCAGTCGAAAAAGGCTTCGTTGACACCAGGGTCCATACTCCGACTATCGGTTGGGATCATGCCAGTTATGGATCGCCAAGTCGCACTGGTTACGGCGTTGGGAGTGCTTCCGCGGGTCACGTCGGTGCCGTTGGGCACGTGAGCTCGGGCCACTCGGGCGGCGGCAGCAGTCACGCTAGCAAATAACCCAACTTCTTCACACGAGGCGGCCTTTGCAGGCCGCTTTTTTAATTTGTCTCCGGTTTATCTGCGCGTTGAATCAGCGTTTTTACAAACGATTGACTCGCCCATGACTTTGTATTTCCGCATTCGCATTCTAATCACGTAAGCGATTTCGATAAGGCAAGCAGCGGAAATTGAGGAGCCATGACGAAAAAAGTATCGATATTCCTGGTGACGGTTGCGCTATTCGCGATGGCATCGACCAGACTCTCTCTGGTGTCTGCGCAAGGCGGAGATTCAACGGTGGCGTCCGACGTCCAGCACGCCAGTGATGCTGCTTTTCGTGATGGGTTGTTTCTGGGGAAGCTTGATGCCTCAAAACGGGCAGCCCAGCACGTAAGTCTTGGAAGATGGGTGACCGAGCACGATCGCTCTTCATTTCGATCCGGATACGAGGCAGGATACCGAAGTGTAAGGCAGGCGAATCGCTAACGCACCACCACGCCGGCATAGCCGACAACCATGTTGCGATCGCCGGAGACATCTCCCGAGGTCGCGTACTTCACCAGCTCTGTTGATTTCGCGCCCAGCATGGATGCCGCGGTCAGCATCACAATCGCCGGCCCAAAGCCGCACATGCTGATGCTTTCCTTCATTACTACGTCGTACAGCCTGCGTGGATTAATCGCCAGGATGGGCTCGATAGCCTTGTGGTCTTTTTGGCGTGTTACCGAGTCACTTTCGTAGTGGTTCATGTCGCTCGAGGCCACGATCAGCACCGGTTCATGAATGGCCCGCATCGTCCGGGCAAGGGCTTGCCCTAGCTTTTCCAGAGTTTCGAAGTTGCCCGTACCCAGTGCTATCGGCACAAAACTTAAATTCGTCTGCCGCTCCTGCAAGAACGGCAACTGCACCTCGATCGCATGCTCTGCGTAGTGTGCCTCGGCGTCTTCCGCGAGCAGAGGAAATTGCTGTTTAAGAGCGTCGCCGAGCGTCGCGTCGATCTGCACGGTCCCCATCGGAGTCTGCCACGAGCCTGTGCTCATGATCGCAAGTGGCCGTCCGCGCCCTGTATGGTTGGGGCATAGCACGATGCAACGTCCGGGAACTTTGATTGTGGCGTAAACCGCACCAGCCACAGGCCCTGAGTACATGTATCCAGCATGAGGCACGAGACAGCCCAATGCAGCGCGGCTAGCCTCGGGTGGACTGAGGTAGGATTGCACCTCTTCGAGCAACCGCTGCCTGTCCCCGGGATAAAAGCGACCGGCAACTGCGGCATGGCGAACTGTTTCCATGGTGGCGCTGCGCGATTCCAACCTGAATTGTAGTCCTACAAAGGAGAAAAGAGAGAAATCGGAGGTGCCGCACGAAGTTTAAAGACTCTCGGTCAGCGTCCGAAACAAAGCCGCCATCTTTTCGAGCGACAAGCTTTCCGCTCTCGCATCGGCCTTCACTCCTGCACTGCTCATGGCGTTCTTAAGCGTAGTGGACGAATACTGCGTTTTCAGGTTATTCCACAGTGTCTTGCGCTTTTGTCCGAAGGAAAGTCGCAGGAACTTGATGAACGCGTCTTCGGGCACGCCGAGACTCTCTAACCGGGGTTCACTTACCAGGCGCACGACAGCAGAATGGACCTTGGGAGGCGGCGAGAAGGCGTCAGGCGCAAGGGTGAAAAGTTTCTCCACGCGCATGTAAAGCTGCGCCGTTGCCGATAGCAGTCCGTACTCGCTATGACCTGGCTGCGCCGCCAGCCTGTCGGCGACCTCGCGTTGCACCATCAGAAACATTGCCGAGAAATACTTGCGGTATTCGAACAGCTTCAGAAGGATGTCCGAAGTGATGAAGTAGGGCAGATTTCCAACTACCTGCACCTTTTCGGGCTGATGATTCATTCCTGGACGAGTACTCCCGGGCTTCGGCCCGAACACTGTATCGAAGTCAATCTTGAGAATGTCCCCTTCAATGATCTCAACATTCGGCGCCGCGACAAGATTCATTCGCAGTTGCGCGGCCAGCACCCGGTCCAATTCGATGGCGATGACTCGCCGCGCCTTCCTCGCCAGCAGGAAGGTCAGAGCGCCGCGCCCGGGGCCGATTTCAAGCACCGTCGTCTGCGCGAGCCCGCCCATCGCATCGATGACTCGTGATGCTGCTGATTTGTCGATCAGGAAGTGCTGGCCCAGCTTCGGTTTTCTCGGACCTGGACGCGCAGCAGAGACTTTCGGCACGTTGCCCTCTTTCCGCCCCGCAATTAGACTAAAAGTTCACCCCGGGGTCTTTGTGGCACAGCTCGAACGCGTGTCTATGATAACGTGCGCGCTGATACCTGGGCGATTCTAGGAGACGTCTTCATGCATATTGCTTTTGCCGCTTCGGAATGTGTCCCTTATTCAAAAACGGGAGGCTTAGCCGACGTTGTTGGCGCTCTGCCGCGCGCCTTGGCTGCCGCCGGGCACCAGGTGAGCGTCTACGTTCCTCGCTACCGCCAAACCAAGCTTTCCGATGCACAAACGGTCGTTCGCAGCATCACCGTCCCCTTCGACGATCACTACCGTTTTTGTTCGGTCGTAACCGCTGGCAATCACTCCGCGGTGCGCTTTTATTTTGTGGAGTACCCGCAATTCTTCGATCGTGAGGCCCTCTACGGGACTTCGTCCGGCGACTATCCCGATAACGCCGAACGCTTCGCGCTCTTTTCCCGTGCTGTCCTCGAGGCCTCCAAAATCCTGGGCGTACCCCATGTTTTCCATTGCCACGATTGGCAGTCCGCTTTGATCCCGGTCCTGTTGAGAACTCAATATGCCGAAGATCCGGCGTTTCGCGATGTTGCCTCGGTTTTCACTATTCACAACATGGGCTATCAGGGCCTGTTCTCGCCCGACACCCTTCCACTGCTGACGCTCCCGTGGGACTTGTTCACCATGACCAAGATGGAGTTCTTCGGCAACGTGAATTTCCTGAAGGGCGCTCTGGTTTACTCCGACTTCATCACCACGGTTAGCCGCAAATACAGCCAGGAAATCCAGACCACCGAGTTTGGCTTCGGTCTGGAAGGCGTCCTTCGGGATCGAGCCGCAACCGTCACCGGCATTCTCAACGGCGTCGACTATGACGAATGGAGCCCGCAAGCCGATAAGTTTATTACTGCTAGGTTCTCACCTGAAGATCTCAGCGGAAAAGCCAAGTGCAAGCAGGATCTGTTAACGGCTTTCGGTGTTACGAATCCGGATTTGCGCATGCCCGTGATCGGGATCGTCTCGCGTTTCGCCGCTCAAAAGGGCTTTGACCTGATCGCGCAAATCATGGACCGGCTCGCCCGTGAAGAGATGATCGTCGTCGCTCTCGGCAATGGCGACCGTCAATATGAGGAAATGTTTGCTCGCCTGCAAAAACAGTTCCCCAGCAAAATCGCCATCAAGATTGCCTACGACAATGCTTTGGCTCACAAAATCGAAGCTGGAAGCGATATGTTCCTAATGCCTTCCAAATACGAACCTTGCGGACTAAATCAAATCTATAGCTTGAAGTATGGCACGGTGCCGATTGTGCGTGCCACCGGGGGACTCGACGACACCATCGAGCATTGGGACGCTCGCAGCGGTCGCGGTACTGGATTCAAGTTCACCGACTATAGTGGCGAATCGCTTTTGCTGACGATCAAGGAAGCCTTGCGCGCTTTTCGCGATCAGTCTTCGTGGCAAAAGTTAATGCGCAATGGCATGGCCAAGGATTTTTCGTGGAACGCCTCCGCCAAGGAATACGGTCGAGTGTACGAGAAGGCCCGGCAGACGCGTGCCACTCCAGCGCTAGCCGCGGTGTAACTGAACTGTTATCCCGAACAAGCCGCTTTTTGCGCCGTCAGGGATCTGGGCGAGCAGGCGCATATGGCTCGCTTCCTTACTCACTGCGCCGTCAGCGACGGTGTCGCCTCCTAGTACAATCGCCTCTGGTGCCTCCATGGTCTCCGGTCGAACCATCTTCCACGTTGATATGGACGCTTTCTTTGTCTCGGTGGAAGAACTGTTCGATCCTTCGCTCAAGGGGAAGGCGGTGGTTGTCGGAGGCCAGCGCAATGAGCGCGGCGTGGTTTCCGCCGCCTCCTACGAAGCGCGCAAGTTCGGTGTTCACTCAGCCATGCCTCTGCGAACGGCCGCCAAACTCTGCCCCCACGCGATTTTTGTCGACGGCCATCCCGAACGCTATCGTGAGTGTTCAGAAAAGGTCTTCGGCGTTTTGTCTTCATTCTCGCCGCAGGTTGAGATGGCTTCGATCGACGAAGCCTATCTCGACATGACGGGCACCTCGCGTCTCCACGGCCCGCCGTTGTCTGCCGCCCACAAGCTCCATGGAAAAATGAAAGCCGATACCGAACTCAATTGCTCAGTCGGCATCGGGACCTCGCGCCTCATCGCCAAAGTGGCGTCCGCCAAGGCCAAGCCTCATGGCATTCTTTGGGTCATTCCCGGACAGGAGGCAAAGTTCCTGGCCCCGCTCGACGTGCGCGATATTCCCGGCGTCGGCAAGGTCACTGAGCAAAACCTGAATTCCATGGGAATCCATCGCGTCGGCGATCTGGCGCAACTCGACGAATCACTCCTGCAGGAGCAATTCGGTAAGTGGGGTCTGGCCATGGCCGGCAAGGCGCGCGGCGAGGATGCCGGCGGCTGGTTCGACAACGAAGTCGGTGCCGACCTCGCGGCGAAATCCATCAGCCACGAACATACTTACAACGAAGACACCGCTGACGTGGAGAAAATCGAATCAACTCTGATGAGGCTCTCTGAGATGGTGGGCCGCCGCTTGCGCGAGAGTCACTTTCACGCCCGGACCCTTCAGCTCAAGCTGCGTTACAAAGACTTCACAACAATCACTCGCGCCCATTCCCTGGACCGTCCGACCCAGTTGGACACGGAAATCTTCGAACAGGTGCGATACCTGTTTCGCAAGAACTGGCGCAAGGGAACACAGGTGCGCCTGTTAGGTGTTCAGGCATCTTCGTTCGAGGATCAATCCAGCCAGGGCGACCTGCTGGAAGGTGAGCGCCGCCAGAAGTGGCAACAAGCGCTCTCTGCCGCTGACCGTTTGCGCGACAAGTTCGGCCAGTCGAGTGTCTCGCTCGCAACCGGGCTCAAGGGCGGATTCCGCGAGCGCACCCACGAAAACCCGGCGGGCCTGCCGGGCAAGCAGAAACAGCAAGAATGAATCTACTGTCTCGCCGTCAGAAGCGAGCCGATCCCAGGCTTGAATCCGTAGAAATCGGCGATCGTATGGAGTTCATCTATGATCTTCTTGTCGAAAATGAGCTTTTCCTGCGCAGTCAGGATATTATGCTGTGCATCCCGATCGCGGCTGAGATCAAACAAAAAGCTCTGAGCTGGCGAATCATACGTGGTGTATAGGAACCTGCCGTTTTCCGTCAGCCAGCCATACACGGCGCGTTCGTCAGAGGCAAAAAACAACTCATTCCGCTCGACCAATTCTTTCCGGTCCGCCACAAACAACGGATGTCCAAACAATGGCTCAGCTCGAATTCCACGATGTCTCAGCAAGTAGTACAGCGACGGCGTTATGTCGATGAGCGATGACAAATGCGTGTCGTCGTAAACTACTTCGCGGCGCATGGTCGCGGGCAGGTGAACGAGCAGAGGCACCCGCATGATTTCAGGAAAGATCAGGAACGAATGACTGTAACGACCCAATTCGCCGGTCGCATCTCCATGATCGGAGGTCACGATAATAATGCTGTTGTCGTACATTCCCTTTGCTCTGAGAAATTCGTAGAACTTTCCCAGACAACCGTCCACCTGAAACACTTCATGGGCGATGCGATTATTGAAGTCTGCCCTCATGCGCCAGTGATCATCTGCAATTGATGGCAGCGTCGTCCGGGCGAACTGATGAACGTTTTTCGGCTGCGCATAAAAAAGAACGGGCCTTGTATCCCCGGCGCTGCTATGCAATACGTCTTCTGCCTGTTGAATTGTCGAGCACACGTCGAACTGGTTCCAAAGCTTCTTGTCTGTATCGAGTTTTACCGTGTCGGGCGAAGGCCCCAGAATCTGCTGCAGGATCTCGTCGTAACTGACGATCATCCGGTAACCATCGGCTCGCGCCAACTTTTCCAGGCTGTTTACTCTTTTGAACGGTTGCAGGTAGTGAGCGTGCAACAGCAACGTACCCGCCCAGATCGCCGGCTCTGAAAGGGAAGTCCCTGCATACTGTGTGTAAGCATTGTGAACAACAATGCTGTCGCGCGCGAAGGCGTCAAGGTTGGGCGTGAAATCCACCTGGCGGTTGTATGCTCCAACGTAGTCTTGCCTCAGCGAATCGATCACAAAGATGAAAATATTGGGATGAACGCCTGGCGATGCAACCAGTCGATCGACTAACTGAAGGTCGGTTTGGGCCGTTGCTTCGCGCACATTCGTGTTCTCGCGCAGGATGCGGCATAGATCTCCGCAATCTTCCTCGCGAGAATTGCCGAGAAAGTTGTGAACCATCTGAAACGAAGCATCCTGGACCGCATAATTTTCGAGGGAGCGGGATACTTCGTCATCAGTCTCGCCGAGCGGTTTCGCCCAGAAGACCTCAGTGGCCTGCAGCGCTTTGTAAGTGAAGGCAGAGAAGAAAACGACTGCGAGAATGCCTTGGATCGAGTACGCTACCCTCCTTGGCCGCAGGCGAAAGAACAGAACTGTGAGGACGATCCAAACCGCCAGCGTGAACGTCTTCTGCAGAATGCCGTTCCAATCCCCGCCTCCAATGATCGTCGGCAAAGCGATGGCGGCGCAGGATATCAGCACCATAACGCACCCTAACGCCAGCCTACGTCCTCGAAAGATCGGCTTCGCCCCTTGAGAACTCGCCAGTGGAAGCGCGAGTGCTGATGTCCAGAGGGCCAAACTGACAGCGAGCACCGACCCATATAGCTCAACTGCCCAGCCCTCAAAGCTGAAAGCACTTCCCATGAAACGAGTGAGAAGAACCGTCAAGACGATGACGGATACTAGCAACAGGGCCGCAAAGTTCCAGCGCCCGGAGTTCGCCGTTCGCCGCGTCGCCATTCGAATCAGATTTATGCCCGATAAGACGAGTATCGCCAGCAAAACGTGCGATCCTAAGCTCCAACCAAGAATCTCGATCTGCCGCAATCCAAACTGAACACTGCGAGTCTCCGCATAGCGATGGATTTCCGTCGACAGTCCATACAGAAGTGTGATTACAACTGCAGCCAGTACGGCGGTAGAGTAGGGGAGCAGGGCGGTGTCGCTTTTTCTTTCGCTCTTTCGCCAGAACTCATAAGCAGTTCGGCCGCAAACCACGATCGACAGAATTAACGGCGCCAGGCTCCAGCCGTACGCAGCCCAATCGTCTTGCAACCCAGGCAGGAATGGCCGAAACGCGGTGTACGCACCCGCTGCAATCAATGCCGCATACAACACCGAGGCAGTTCGTGTCCAGCCCTTCAGCCAATCTGCAAAGATGACGAGCGACAACGCCGCAAAATACAGGACCACCTGATGCCGCACAAACCAAACCACCCACTCATAGGGTGGCGCCTTGATCACGGCTTCGTAGGTGTAGGGAAGAAAAGCGAGCAACGCGTAAACCGAGACGAGGACCAGGTATGCTCCCCACACGAATCTCGAAAAAATAGAGAACCAGGTCCGCAAGATCGCCTCGAGGTCAACTGATGGAACGCTTCATCTTAATTTTCTGGTGTGGCCTGTGGTCGTTGCAAGCTGTCGGAAGGTTCAAATGAGTCGCTGTAGTGACGAAAGTACTCACACGATCTCAAGTTGCGCACAAAAACGAAAGCCGGTAGCCCGGGAGCGTTGCTCCCTCAACTCCGGCCTCGCTTCAGTCAAGTTGTCCCAGTCTCAGTGTGCCGGGGCTGCGTTCGCCGTCGTGGTGCTGTTTGCCGGTGCGCGGTTCGGATCCCCACTCATCCGGCTCAGATGCGGAAAGAAGGGTGTGACCTCAAACGGCATCTTGTCGCGCGCGGAAACAATCGCCACGGGTGCCGACTTCACCATCTCCAATCGATCATCCCACGGATTCAGTTTCAACCGGCCGCCCAATGGCAAGGCGGCGATTTGATCCAGCTTGTCAGGATCGAGCGCCGGTCCCATATTCGCCAATGCCGTCATCCGAGCCAGCTGGCCTCTCTCGTTTGTCAGGTTGTTGCCAAGATGCGCCATCAACAGCGCCGAAATCTCCGGAGCCCGAGCCGACAACTCCTTCAAAAAGAGGCTGGGCGAATCCAGCTTCTGCGCATAAGGCGAATTCTTCAGGAATTCGAGCGCCTTTGCATCGGCCGCGGTTTCTTCTTCCGGACTATGCCGGAATCCGAAATTCTGGTACGTCGACTGATCCGAGAACAACATGCGATCCGTGAAGGCGAACTTGCTGCCTAGGTTGTGACCCAGCGCAATGTGTGCCAGTTCATGCGACAGCACCATCGCAAGGGAAGGTTCATCCGGTAGGACGTCGATCAGCCCACGGCTGATCACAATTGTGTTCCCCACGCTAAAAGTCTCAAGCGGCGAAGTGAGCATCACTCGCGTACGAACCGAGCCCGGTAGCTGCAGATTGTTCGTCACAATCATGTTATTGACGACGGTCTGGAGAATCCGGTCCACGTCGCCTTCAGGCGCCAGCAACCCCGCATCTTGCAACCGCTCAATGACATTGTCTTCCGCCTGCTGTTGCCACTCGCGTTGCGCCTGCAGCGGAGAAGGATCTGCCGCTGCCACGCTCGTGTCTTTCACGGAGTCAACCGTAATCTGCGTCAACTCGTCTTCCTTTGATTTCTTCTTCAGGTCGTAGCCCCAGATTCGGGTCTGGGCTTTGAATGCCATCTTGTCTTTGGAGCCGTAGCTGAAGTCGCCTTCTTCACTGTAGATATAGGTCGGCAGCCAATAGCCCGGAACCAGGTTCAGGCGCCAGCTGTCCATATGAAAGAAGTACGCATTTTTCGGCCGGGGAGCGTAAGTCCCATTCAGCCGCACAATGTTGTAGTCCTCGTCTTCCACCCAAATGCGGCCCAGGAACCGCCCCTTGCCCGCGTCTTTCTTCGGAGTGACGTCGAACACAAAGCAGCGCACGTCGCCGAGGAACTCCCGGCGCATGTACTTGAAGTCGTAATGACTCCGATCAAAATCCTCGCGATCGGCAAAAATCATCCAGGAGAAGCCCATCGGGTTGTATTCGAGGCGGAACAGCTTGCTGAAACCACCCAGCAGGTTCTTTTCGAAGCTCTCATCTTTCGAAAGGTAATCGCGCCGTTCCACGGTCATGGCCATGTCGAGCCGGCCAAGGAAATAGCGATCATCTTTCGGGGCCGCGCCCAGTTTTGGGTCCGGCTTCATGTTCTGCAAATATGTCTCGACCAGCGGAGTCCGTGTGCTCAGCAGGTTCATCAGTACGTGCTCCCGCTGAATGGCCCGATCGACCACTTGGTCCATGGTCTTGGCCGGACCGGTAGCCAACCCGGCCGCGTCCGCCTGCGAGGCCGTTTGCTTGGAGTCCTTAGCGACAGTTTTATCGTGATTCTGCGCCATTGCGGCAACGCCAAGGAGCAGAAGGGCTGCTAACGTCCATCGATTGATATGCATCTTTTTTCTCAAGGTTTCTTAGTACGCCAGCCGAAAAACCACGTGCACGATCGACGTGGAATCCACTGGTCCTCCGTTGCTGGTTGCCGGCTTGAACTGGATTTTGTTCGCGGCAGCAACGGCCGCTTCATCCAGTCCGTAACCTAAGCCGCGCACCACGTTGTTCACGTGTAATTGACCGTTCGCTCCGAATAGAACTTCCAGCAGAACTTCGCCCTCGATTTTTAGTTGCAAGGCTTCCGCCGTGTAAACCGGGTTGGGCTTGGAAATAATCTCGACCGAAGTAGTGAGTGGGCCACTGTTCGTCTGCAGCTTTGAAGGAATGTGCGACATCTCCTGCGATGCGAAGCCCGCGTTCTGCACAACCGGCTTCTGCGTGCGGTCCACTCCCTGTGCAATGCCGTTTCCGAACCCGGCGCTGGCAACCACACCAGGCTGCCCTTTCCCTCCGCCGACTCCGTTCCCATTTCCTGATCCTTGCGGCAAATCGAACGCGCCTAACTTTGCAGAAGCAAGGTGGGCGTTCTCTTTCCCATCTCCACGAAGTCCCTCGGGATCGCCAAAGCCACCGGTCTGCACCTTCTCAATCGGAGCATTGACCGTTGTCGTTGCCGAGCTTCCGAACGACCCTGTGTACACGACCTTGGCGGGCAGCGTTGCTACGGCTTTCAATTGTGGAGGCTTGAAATCCGCTTCAATCCTTGGTGGAACTACCTCGACAGGTTTTTTCAGTTGGACCGTCAGGTCTTTTGGAACGACCAGCTTTGGCGATGCGATCCGCATGGGTGGCGGCAACGGGCGCGCAACGGGTTCGACGGCTTCCATCTTTGGTGGCTCAGGCTCGGCCATCGGGAGCGGAATCAATTCCGTGATGTGCTCATGCCGCTCCAGCTGCAAGCGTTCCGGCCACAACAGCCTCACACCGAGTAGGAGCAGAACGAGAACAATCTGAATCGCGTAACTAGTGACGAAGGTTCGCCAACTGATCTTGCGCTCTGGCAGCAGTCCGAGCGTGAGGCGGTCCGGTGTCGGCATTCTTGAATCTCTCAAAAGGGGAACCCAAACGCGACGAAGTGCGCGGGTGGAGTAACACAAGGTTATAGAGATATGGACGATAGGTAAACGTGTCCGGTGGGGATGTACGAAAGTAACCTGGTCATCAGAAGAAGGTAACCTCGAAGTTTTTCGCGTATGATTCCTTGCTAAAAACGATCTGCCCCGGAGGATCGATGTTGCGACATTGCTGGCTGATGTTGAGTTTGACTGTTCTTAGCCTCGCCCAGAGTTCGACAACCGCAGTTTCTTCCTCAAGCGCTTCTGATGACGCATCCCGCATTGTGGGCGCCGCCATGACACGTGGCGGTGCCGGCGCATTCCTCGAAACTCTGACCGATACCATCGGCGGACGCGTCACCGGCAGCCCTGAATGTCGCGCCGCCTCCGAACTCATCCTTTCCGCCCTCAAGCAAGCCGGCTACGACAACGCCCATTTCGAGGAGTATGCAGTTGAATCGCGATGGAAGCGTGGGTCGGCGACTGGCCGAGTGCTCAACCCCGTGGATCGTCCGCTTGTCGTCGGCTCTTACGGCTGGGTTCCCGGCACGTCAGGACGCATAGAAGCGGCTCTTGCCGATCTCGGTGCCCCAGCCGGCATTGACATTGCTTCAGGGACAGCGAACTTGCGTGGCGCAGCCGTAATGGTTGACCTTCACGACACGCCCGACACGCCAGCGTTTGTGCAGCGCGCAGCTATCGCAAAACACCTTGCCACTGTTGGTGCGGCGGCCATGCTCATTCCGTCTGATAAGCCAGACCGCATGGTTTACACCTCGGCGTTTGGCTTCTACCCGCGCGGTCCGCTGCCTGTCATTTCAGTTGCGAAAGAAGATTCTTTATTCCTACGACGTCTTCTCGCTCGCGGACCGGTCAAGGTTTCTTTCGACGTGGAAAACTCTTTCGACACCAGCCCGTACAAAGAACGCAACGTGGTTGCCGATCTGCCTGGATCAGATCCCGGCGAAATCGTTCTCATGGGCGGCCACTTCGATTCCTGGGATCCGGGACAGGGTGCAAACGATGATGGTTCGGGCATCGCCGCCGTTCTCGAAGCGGCGCGCGTGTTCAAGACGCTCGGAATCAAGCCGCGCGCTACCATCCGCTTCGCATTTTTCTCCGGGGAAGAACAGGCTTTGCTCGGCTCGCGTGCGTATGCTGAAGCCCACAAGAGTGACCTCGATCACTTCCGGGCCGTCCTGATCATGGATGAGGGCGCACAGGCTCCCCACGGCTTCCAGATTCAAGGCCGTGACGATCTGAAAGCATCGCTCGAGAAAATCCTGCGCCCTCTTGCCCCTCTGAACGCCAATGATCTCTCCCTGGCAGGTTCATTTGATCAAGATCATGCGCCGTTCCTCGCTTTTGGCGTTCCGGCATTGACCCTATGGGTCGAACCGGGCGAGTACGATACCTTGCACCACACGGCGATCGATACGTTCGACAAGATCGATCCTAGAATGTTGAGTCTTGATACGGCCGTGATGGCCATCGCGGCTTACGAGATCGCCAGTGCCGAACAGAACCCCGGACCCAGACTATCGTCGTCTGCCGTGAATGACTTGTTGAAGAAGATCGGTATGGAATCCACACATCGGATGGTCTACCGAATAGGCGAGCCATGACCTTATCCATCATAGCCGTGGCTTTCTTTGCGTCCTTTGCGGGTTTCTTAGCGCTCTTTGCGGTTAAAAGCTTTTCACCGCATCGTCAGGAAGTTGCAAGGGATTTCGAATTCCGTTTCCGCGCAAACGCATAGAAAATTGGTACGCCCGCCAAAATCGCCACGCAGCCAAGGGCCGAATTCCGTAGATTGTCAGTGAATGTGTAATAGAGCAGCACCGCCGATGCGCCAACGAACAACGCCGGAACCACCGGATATCCCCACACCCGATACGGCCGGCGCGCTTGCGGATCTCGCCGCCTCAGCACGAACACCGTACTTCCCGCAATCATGTAGAAAAGCCACTCTGCAAAGATAGCGAGCGAGAAGAATTGCCGAAAGCTTCCACCTAGCAACAACAATGCGATCGACAGTGCCGCCTGCACGATGATGGCAACTGACGGCGTGTGATATCGCGGATGAACCTTCGCAATGGCTGAAAAGAAGTATCGGTCGCGAGCCATGGCGAAGGGAACCCGGGCGCCACTCATCGTCGTGCCGTTGAGCGTGACCAGCATCGAGAGCGCCATCGCCAGCGAAACCACCCTTGCGCCCAGCGGACCCCATGCCAGCCCAATCGCATCGGAAGCCGCCCGCGGGGAGGCGGCAATGGCATCGGCCGGCAACACATATTGCACCGCTGCATTGACCAGCATGTATAGCCCACCCACGATGGCGACGCCAACAATCAGCGCGATCGGAATATTGCGCTCCGGATCCCGAATCTCCTCCGAGACCATGTTGAGATCGTTCCAGCCGTCGTAGGCCCAAAGCGCAGCCACCATCGCAGCCATGAAACCCGCGATCCCGCCCTTCGCGCCAGAGTACTCTCCCGCAAAATGACTCCAGCTTCCACCGTTGTAGGAAAAGCCGATGAACACGATCCCGAAAATGATCACGACCTTCAACAGAGTGAAAATGAGTTGAAATTCACCCGCCTTCTTGATGCCGATGTAGTTCAAGAACGAAATGAAAATCGTTGCCGCGATGGCAACCACCTGCGCATAAGTCACGGGGAATGGAAAATGAATTACATCACTCGAGAAGAACGATAGCGCGGGAAACGTTCCCAGGATTCTGACCAGCCCCGTGGTGACCGTTGCGATCGACGCCGGTTTTGCGATCAGGAACCACGTCCACGCGTATAGAAACCCGGGCAGGGGCCCATACGCGTCCCGCACATAAACGTACTCGCCACCCGCCTGGGGCTTCATCGCGCCTAACTCTGCATAAGTGAGCGCCCCAAAAAACGACAACAGTCCGCCTGCGAGCCACACCATGTAAACCAGCTTGGCTGAGCCGACGGCTTGCATCATCTCCGCAGGAACCAGAAAAATCCCGCTCCCGATGATTGTCCCCACCACGATCGCGCACGCCTGGCTGACACCAAGCGCGCGAAGAAGACCGGGTGTGGAGGTTACATTGTTCGCGATTGAGGCCATTAGGTTCGGGTAGTATAACCGTGACTCTGTCCAATGCGCGTACTCAAACCTGGGAAGGCTAAGTTTGCCTTTGCGATCCTTGCGCGGTTATTTTGCGTCCTTGGCGGTCTTTCTTTGCGTCCTCTGCGGTTAAAATCTTTTCTGTTCTTTGACAGGTCCAACAACCGCGCTCACCGCGTACCCGACCGCAAACGTCACCAGCGAACCGATCATCACATACCAGGTCCACGGCACTCGTGTCCTCAGCAGCCCTAACTCCGCCACGAATCCACACACCATACCCACCATCGCGCCTTTTTGATTCGCAGTCTTGGTCAGCACGCCAAGCATGAAGACCCCTAACAGTGCCCCATACGCCACCGAGGCGATCTGCAAGCCCACCTCAATCACCCGCCCCACCCGATGCAATGCCAGCACGGCCAACCCAAACAGCACCAGCGCCCATATCAGAGTCGCGAGCCGCGAAACTCTCAGTCTGCGGTCCTCCTCCGTTCCAGGCCACCGTTTCAAATAAAAATCAACGATAGAAGTGGACGACAGCGAGTTCAGCGCAGCGCTCAAATTCGACATCGCCGCGGCCAATATCGCCGCGATCAGCAATCCCGAAATTCCATGCGGCATCTGTGTAACAATGAATCTCGGATAGATTCGATCCGCCCCGCCCAAACTCGCCGACGATACGCCATAGTATGCAAACAGCACCACTCCCAGAATCAAGAACAGCGCGAACTGAAACAGGATGACAATCCCGCTCGATAGCAACGCCGTAACAGACTGTCGTTGATTCCGCGCCGCCAAAAGCCGCTGCACGATCAACTGATCTGTGCCATGGCTTGCCGTGGTTAAGAATGCCCCGCCGATCAAGCCGGCCCAAAATGTGTACGGTCTCCAGAAATCGAAGCTGAAGTCAAACACTCGCAGCTTGTCTCCCACCGTCTGAGTCGTCGACCATCCTCCCGGTAATCCATGAAGAATCGTGTACAACCCCAGCGCCGTCCCTCCCACGTAGATTACCGTCTGCACCACATCCGTCCAGATGACCGCCGCAAGGCCGCCCTCAAACGTATAAACGAGAGTCAGGGCCGTAATGATCGCGATTGAAGTAATCTCGCCGGTTCCCAAAGCCAGCGCCACGACAATCGAAACGGCATACACGCGCACACCTTCGGCCGCCGCTCGCGTGATCAGGAAAAGCCCTGCCGTCAGCGACCTCAGTCCGCTTCCAAATCGTCGCTGAATCAACTCGTAAGCCGTGTAGAGTTCGCCCCGAAAGTAGTGAGGAAGCAGCACAAAACTGATGATGACCCGTCCCAGCAGGTACCCGAGCACGACCTGTAGAAATGCGAGATTTGTGTCATACGCAAGCCCCGGAATGCTGATGATCGTCAGTGTGCTGGTTTCCGCCGCAACAATCGAAAGCGCGATCGCCCACCATGGAATATTTCGATCCGCGAGAAAGTAGTCGCGCAGCGACCGCTGTCGCTTCCGGAACCGCAGGCCGAACAAGGTTATGCCCGCCAGATAAACTGCGATGATGAAGAGGTCTACCCTCTCGAGCGCCATAACGAAACAATCTGTTCATGCTCAGGGTATCGGGTTCTGTTCCGCAGAGATCAATTCTGCTCGACGGGGTATCTAGCTTGTCATCGAGGGACCAACGTGCGCGAGGCGCAAGCGATCCTGTGATAGAACTAGCCTAATGGGCATTTATCTCGCCATCGATGGCGGGGGCACGAAGACCTCATGCGTCATCGGCAACGAGAACTCTGTCCTTGGCACCGGCGCTTCCTCCGGCAGCAACGTGCTTCGGGTTAGTGAGCATCAGGCTCGGCAGGCGATCGAGACCGCTGTGCAACTCGCTTGTGCCGAAGCTCGAATTTCCCCCAGGAGCATCGATAGAACCTGTATCGGTGTCGCCGGCGGCGCACGTCCGGACGCGGCTGCCGCCATTCGCCAGATTCTTGCTGATCTCGTCTCCGGTCAAATCGAAGTGGTCGGCGACATGGTTATCGCTATGGAGGCCTCCGCCGGAAGCGGTCCCGGTGTGGTGGTCATCGCCGGTACCGGCTCGATCGCTTACGGCAGAAACTCTGCTGGGCAAACCGCCCGCGCCGGCGGTTGGGGTTTTGCCATCTCCGATGAGGGCTCTGGCTTTTGGATCGGCCGCAAGGCCGTTTCCGCAGCCATGCGTGCCTTTGACGAAGGCCGTGCCTCAATGCTGATCGAGAGCACGATGCATTCGTGGAGACTTAACAGCCGCGAGCAGTTGATTGTCGCGGCTAACGGGGCGACTCAGCCCGATTTCGCAGCCCTGCTTTCGTCAGTCATTGCGGCCGCAGAGTTTGACGATCCGGTCGCCCACGATGTTCTCGCCGAGGCCGGGGCGGAGCTTGCAGGTCTAGCGAAGATTGTCATCCGCAGGATTTTTACCAAAGGTGATACAGTCCCGGTTGCCATGTCCGGCGGTGTCTTCCGTAACTCCGCGCTCGTCCGCAAGGTTTTCTACAATAATCTTCGGCTGGACTTTCCCAACGCTGCGGTGAACTCCGAGGTCATCGACCCGGTCCAAGGAGCGCTCCAGTTGGCTCGCCGCGGAGCAGAACTACAACCTGCTGAGCTTTGAGGGAATGTCCTGTGCCAGGACCCATGTCGTCGCCGGAGACCATTTCGCCATTGCCAGGTTCACTGCCCAACCTCGTTCTTGACGAGGATCAGGCGCTTGCACTGCTGAAGTCCCCTGATCTGGCCCCCGATGTGCTCGAGCAACTCAGTAAGAATCCGGCACTTCTAAAAAGCCGCAAAATCAAATTGGGAATTGTCGCCCATCAAAAAACTCCGCGCTACGTCTCACTGGCTCTTATTCGGCAGTTGTTCACGTTTGATCTCATGCGGGTGGCGCTCATGCCGACAGGGCTGCCCGACATCAAGCGGGCGGCTGAGGAAGTCTTGATCAATCGCATCGAGACCATCGCTCTAGGTGCGAAGGTATCTCTCGCCCGCCGGGCCTCCGGGCGGGTAGCTGGGCAACTGCTTCTGGATTCCGAGCCAAGGGTATTCAGTGCCGCGCTGCAAAACCCCAGGCTGACCGAGGTCGCCATCGTGCGCGTTCTGATGCGCGAAGACACGACCGTCAGCTTCGTTCAAGCCGTTTGTCGCGATCCAAAGTGGTCGTTGCGGCGGGAGATTCGCATCGCTCTTCTTTTGAACGAGAAAACCCAAATGGCGCGCGCTCTCGAGTTCGCCCGCTCACTTCCTGCGCGAGTGGTGAAGGAAACCATGCAACGTTCTCGCCTGCCGGCAAACATCAAGTCTTATTTGTTAAAGGATTTGGCCAGTCGAAGCTGATTTCCACCAGGATAACTACTTGGTCGCATGAATGTTTTCGGTTTCCGGAATTCCCTTGTGTCTCAGCAACTGCACCAGCGTCTGATTCACGCGACTCCGCATGGCCGAGCGATCTTGCGCGCGTGTGACATACCGGATATGAATTTCAAATCCTGAAGCGGTGGGTCGTAGATTCACCGCGGGCGCAGCCGACACGGATTGCACCCGATAATGGCTGGTTGCATTGTGCCACTCTTTCTCCGCTGCCTCCGCGCTCTCTTGTGTTTCCTTGGCGACCGCTTGCTCGATGGTTCCGATCAAAGCGTATGGATCCTGATCGGAAGGCACGGTGAGCGTGAACTCGTCCCACATCCATTGCCCGCTCGTCGTGAAATTAAAGAAGTGTCCTTCAATCGCGTAGCTGTTTACGAATGCCACCTTACGTCCGGTCGGGTGCCCGGTCGTTGTCCAGTTTCCCGTCTCCAGCAAGACTGTGCGCAACAGGTTAATTTCGATCACTTCGCCCGCCACGCCGTTAATCTCGACCCAGTCACCCACGCGTAATCCGTTCTTGCCCATCAGCACAAACCAGCCAAAGAATCCCACGATGAAGTCTTTCAGCGCTACCGTAAGTCCGGCGCCTGCAAAGCCGAGAATGGTGGGCATCTGCTGCGGAGTCCCGAGAATCACGGCGAGAATCAGCAAAAGGCCAACGGCCTGCACACCGAACCGTATGACCACTCGCAGGGTGTGCAACCGGGTTCGCTCGCGTCCGACTTCAACGATGTAGCGATCAATCAAAAGGCCGGCGAGATATACGCCCAGCACGATCAACAGAATCCAAAGCGCCGATTGGATCATGCCGTGGATCGCGATCCGCTGGTGAGACTGAACCAGCGCAATCCAGCTCGCATAAATCGTTTGCTGTGCCTGTTCATCTTGAATTCTCTTGTCGAGGTCGGAGACGCTCTTCTGATCGTTCGACAGTCGCTTCAAGGATGCGATCGCACTCTGCGTGGAAGCGCCACTGCTGCCGGTCGCTGGCTGCCCGCCCGCGGCTTGTCCTTGTTGCGCCTTGTCTGTCGCGAGTTGGCGATCCAATGTGTCGTGATCTTGGCTCAGAGTCGCAGCGATTTGACCCGCCTCGTCGTGCGCCGCTTGCAGTTGCTGAACTTTGTTGCGCAGGGCGCGCCATGCTTCAACCTGGCCCAGAAGATTGCTCGCGCCGTAATTGGCAGCCGTGCCGCTTGGGGCGTTGGGAGCATGGGTCGTATCGGCCGCATGCTCAGCGTCCTCGTGCCGCTTGAACTGACGTTGCACTCTGCTGAGCTTGTCCGCTCCAGAACGGATCAGGTCCTCTCGGGCATCATCCAGATCGTCCTGATCCAATTCCAGCTGCGCCTGCACGAGATCAATCTGTTGCTGAATAGTGTCTTGCTTGCTCTGGGGCGCGGCGGCCAGTTGCTTTTTGAGCTGATCGATCCGGTCCTGGTCTGCTTTTACTCTCGTCTGTGCGTCGTTGGAACGATTGTAAAGTTCACGTGACTGGGGAGTGAGTTGGACCGGGTGGTTCGTGGCGTCGCGAAGGGCATCCTCAAAAGCGAGATCAACCTCGTGATCGGCCGCCCGCAAAATCTGATTCGCAAACCTCATCTCGTCCCAAGTCGGTGCCAGCTTCGCGGTCGCCGTGGCCGTCTTCATAGGCCGCTCATCAACCAGAGGTGTGAGATGGGTACGCGAATCCTTCGTGGTTTCCTGGACCGCGGCATCGCGCGTCAAAAACGCGGCCACGACTGCCGCCAGCACGAGCGCTAACAGTCCGGCGACCGTCAGAAATTGCGTGGATTTCATCGCAGGTTTCATTTTTGCAGGCTTGCCGCCATTATACGGTGCCAGTTCCCGAGGCTGAGGCCCGAAAGGGCAATCCGAAGTGATGGAACTCGCAGAGCCTAAGGCGCCCAATCGGCAATAAAGATGTTGGTTTCGTGCGGAGCTTTTGCATTGCGATTGGATGCCCACACCAGTTTCTTGCCATCCGGGCTGAACACAGGAAAGCCGTCGAATCCGTCGCTGTAGGTAATGCGCTCAAGCCCGGTGCCATCGACATTGATCGTATACAGTTCGAAGTTCCCCATTCCGCCGGTCGAGCCCTGATTCGAAGAAAAGATGATCCGCTTCCCGTCCCTGAAAAACGACGGCGCAAAACTGGCCGCGCCCAGATTTGTGATCGGGTGCTTCTGGCTGCCGTCGGCTTTCATGAGCCATATCTCGAGATAGGTGGGCCGAATCAGATTCTGCTTTAACAACTCCTTGTATTCGCTGATCTCTTTTTCCGACTTCGGGTGGTAGGCGCGATACACAATCCATTTGTGATCCGGGGAATAAAACGGCCCGCCATCGTAGCCAAGCTCATGTGTGAGTTGCTTGGCGTGCTTACCATCGGCGTCCATCGAATAGATGTCCAAGTCACCGTTTCGCAGGGAAGTGAACACAATCTTCTTGCCGTCGACTGAAATCGTGGCCTCGGCATCGTATCCCGGCGTGTTCGTCAGTTGTTTCAAATCGGACCCGTCTGGGTTCGCGGTAAAAATGTCGTAGCCGGAATAGACCGCCCACACGTACCCCTTTGAGAAGTCCGGTCGCGGCGGACATTGCTCATCCGCCAAATGAGTCGATGAATACAAAATCTTCTTGCCATCAGGGTAGAAATAACTGCAGGTCGTGCGCCCTTTGCCCGTCGACACCATGCGCATGTCCGACCCGTCTACATTCATGGTGAAAATCTGATCGCACTTCACATCCCCGTGGCTCGACTGGAAGATGAGCTGCTTGCCGTCCGACGAGAAGTACGCCTCGGCATTCTGTCCGCCGAACGTGAGTTGCCGAACGTTTCGCAGGTGAGTTTCCTGCGGCGTTGCGAGGCTGTTATCCGATGAACCGGGAGCCTGCGCGAGCGCTGGTAAGGAGACGAAAAATAACAGGACGACCGTCAGACTTTTCATATTTGCGAACCATGAAGATACTCCAACCTTTATCGATTGTCGCGCGCTTGATGGATTAGACCTTCTTTTGTGTTCTTCGCGCCCTTTGCGGTAAAGGCTTTGGGGCGACTATGGTAAAATACTTGTTCGGTATCGCCGAATATCTCTCTATTCAAGCAAAGGTTGAGATCCAGAATGGCAAATCATTTTTCCGCGCTGAAACGCGCCCGTCAAACCGAAAAACGCACTGCCCGCAACCGGGCCAATACTTCACGCCTCCGCACCGCACTGCGGCAATTGCGCGAATCACTGGCAAAGGGTGACAAGCAGGCCGCCGAGCAGACCTTCCGGCAGACCGTGGCGGCGCTCGACCGGGCCGTGCAAAAAGGCGTGGTTCACGGCAATACAGCCTCTCGCTATAAGTCTCGCTTGAGTGCGCGCCTCAACGCCGTCGCAAAGTAGGCTGCGGTTCTCCCGCGCTCCTCTACAGGTTGATTCCAAAGTGCTGTTTCAGCGCTGCGGTTCTGTCTTCGTTGGACTCCAGGATCGATTCCATCTTTTGGCCGTCTCTCGTAAACACTAGCCTGCGATCGGCAATCGTCACTCGTCCCTGAGGGGTTGCCTTCGAACAGACACTCCTGCGGGTAAACGGAGACTCTGGCGACGTCTGGTGATACTGGCACATCTCGGCAAACTCGCTCATTGTCCGCGGCGTCAGTGTAAACGAGTATTGCTTCCTCCAGTTTCTGCCGGGCTCGAGCATTTCCATCTGCAACGAGCCGTTCGCATCTACGATGCGAAATTTGCGTCCGTCTTGAGGCTGTTCGAGCCCGATCTGCAACCTCAATGGTTCTAGAAACGAATCTCCAAATCCCACATCAGCCAGCCACGCCTCCTCCAGATCTACCCGCAACGCCAGGTGATCAAATTCCGGACTTTCCGATCCATCGTCGCGGGGCACGCGCGCCGAGAGCAGCGTCACTTTGAACCCGAGTTCCCGCAGCAGGGCAGCGAATGCGCCATTCAGTTCGTAGCAGAAACCTCCTCGCCGCAACTCCACGATCTTGTGAATGAAACTGGTTTCCTCGCAGACAATTTTTCTCTTGAGCCCAATGTCCAGATTTTCGAAAGGAACCGCCATCATGTGCGCCCGATGCAGCGCGGTGAGGGTCTGTTCGGTTGGTTCGGTCGAACCGGAGTAGCCAATGCGCTCGAGGTAGGATTTTGCGCTCAATGGAAGGAAACTCGACTGGCTAAATGCTAACTGCTGATTTCACACCGGCAACTCTTCCTGCGACCACCCGGCTACCTCGGGCTTCGGTTCGGTAGTCAGATCGAGCACCAACTTCTCGAGCACTATCCGTTTGCTGGGCGGATTCGAGCGCAACGCCAGATCAGTCTTTGCCACCAGCCGGATCGCCCGCGTAAGCTCGCGTTTCGACTTGTATCTACGCGCCTGCCGGATGATGTCATCCGCTGCAAATGGAGGAACGCGAAAGCCCTGCCACAAAGCCGCCCATAACATTCGCTGATCGCGAACATTCCGCTCCAAAATCACCAGCATCTGCCGGAAGGTCTTCGCCAGCATGTACAGGTGCCCGATCGCGGCCTCTTCACCTTCACCGGTCGCCAGAATCGCATCCAGCATCTCCAAAGCACGAACTTTATCTTTTGCCGAAATCGCGTCGGTCAGTTCGTACAGCGATCGCTGCTTTGCGGCGAGGACCATCGTTTCCACGTCGCCCAGCGTGACATGCTTCTTTTCGCCAACATATAAAATCAACTTTTCCAGCTCATTCGACACCATCATCATGTCGCCGCCGAGCGCATCCACAAGCTCGCGCCCCGCCTCGGACTCAATCTTTACGCCTCGAGTCGCGCAGTATTCGCCAATCCAGCGAACTGCCTCGCCTTCCTCCACCCGTGACAGTTCAACAATGGCGCAATACTGGCCCATCGTCTCCCGAATCCGCTCATATCGCTCTTTGTCCGTCAACTCCATCCTGCGCGCGTCAGCGGGAATGCTGATATGGTCGGCAACAAAGATCAGCACTGCGTCAGGGTTCGGATCTTTGCAGTATTGTTCGATCGCCGATAGCTTCTCCTCATTCGATCCGCGCCCAAAAAGATTCTTTACTCCGCGCACGAAAAACACTTGAAATGGCGCCATCAGCGACGGTGTGCGCGCCCGGTCCAGTACCTCGGCCAAGTCGGTCTCGGCAAGATCAAATTCGAAAAGGCTGAAGTCGCGCATGTCCGCCGGTACCAGATGATCGAGAATCGCCTCGCGGCAGCGTTTCCGGAAAAAAGCCTCATCTCCCACAAACACGTACGCAGGCCGCAATTTACGCGCTTGCACCTCGGAAACAAATCGGTCTGCCTGCGCAAACGCCCGCATCAAAATCCCTCCAGAAGGTTCGATACCAGCGTCTGCGCAAAATCGCGAGCCAGCCGCTGCAGCGCCGGAGTATCTTCCTCAAAGAAAGCGTTTGGGTCCCGCGACACCTCATATTGTTCGCGGAAAAGATACGACGGATTCTGGTAAAGAACCTTGCCGTCTTTTTCCTGCAGGCTCACCGACATTGAAATGACCACCAGCACGCTGGCTGCCCGGCCTGTCTTCGAATCGTACGTCATCGGAGTCGTGTAAGTGGAAAGAACCGTACCCCGCAAAGTCGCTTCAGCATCGTCTTCGCGACTCACCACATGATAGTGCGTCCGCGTAGTCATCTCGCGCACCACAGCTGCCGTGAGCATCTGGTCGATCTTGTAAGTCTGGGTTTGATTGACAAACGCCGGTATCGCGATGGACCGCACGTTCTCCGGAATCGTCGTGGTATGACCCGCCGTGTGGTAACCACAGCCAAGGCTGAGCAAGCAGAAGAAAAGGGCAGAGACCAACGTTGCCCTCATTGAATCGTGCCCCGCGGTCGTGTCGCCGCCATAGCTTCGGCACATTCTACCGCGGTTAAAGCCGCTACGCGAAGGTTGTCCGCAGCCGCCCACAACCAGAAACCATTGCGGTTCTGGATGTCCGGAATAATGGAGACCTGGATATCTCCCTGGCCCGCGGCATTCACATTGCTCGGTGCCTCTTCGGCGCTGTGTGTGATGTTCACATGCTCGCCTGTCAGCGCTGCTGCAATGCTCTCCACATCCGCCACCGAATCGATCGTGATGTGAATCGCAAAAGCATGAGCGTGGAAAATCGGCGCCTGCAGCAGAATCATCGACGGCACCAGTGCGTTTTCCCCCGCAATCGCCCGATAGTGCTTCAGCACCGCGGTCTCAACCGTTGCCAGGGCTGGCACGGATTGTTCTCCGTAGCGGGCCAGCATGTTGAACGCGACCTGCGCATCGAAGATCTTCTTGGGCAGTTGCTGGAACGAGAGCAGGTTCACCGTCTGCTCATGCAGTTCATCCATCCCCTTCTGGCCGTGTTCAGAGGCCGGTTCAAACACTGTGGCAATGACTTGTTGCACCTTGCCGGCCTTTTGCACCCGCGAAAGCAGCAAAGCCAGAACCACTGCGGCAGGATAAGCCACTACTGCCGGCCCTGGTTGTAACTCCGGAACAACCACTCTGCCCAGTTGCCGTTCAACCCAAGGCGAACGTATGGCTGCATGTTCTACATCGCCGAGGGCGTAGGACAGATCAACGATCGTGCTGCCGGCATCCCTCGCCAACTTCCAGTTGTTGCGAGTGCACTCAGGGTCTGACGCGAAAAACGTGAAGTCAAGATTGCGAAACTCTTCCGCTCGAATCCTCTGGATGAACGTGACCTCATCCTTCACCGACTCCAGTTGTCCGAGCGATTCATCATCGTCCAGTAGTTTGACGTCGACAGCCGGAAAGTTGCGCTCGTTCAGCACCTCGGCCACTTCCTTACCCTTGAGCGTGCCTGCGCCTACGATCGCCACACGATAGAAGTTGTCTCCACGAGCGGGCCCATCGTGCGACAACGCCGGAGCTTTAAAGTTCGAGCTCATGACGGTTGTGATGCTTCTTTGTAAGAAGGCGGCGGCGGGTTCTTCCTGCGGAAAACCCACTGCAAACGCCAGATCACTCCCGACGCCATATAAGCCAGCGCGATTACAAACAAGAGCGGCCGCGAGAAAAACCATATTCCGGCGAACAGCAGTCCAAATAGCACAATCAACCGGAAAGGTTGGCGGGATCGAAAATCAAGATCCTTGAAGCTGTAAAAGCGCCACGTGCTCACCATCAGATATCCCGTGGCAATCACAATCAGCATCCACGTGATGCAACTCCAGGCAGTCGCTAGTGGGTCCCCAGCAGAGAAATGAACCACTGCCGCAATCACTCCCGCGCCCGCTGGAATCGGCATCCCGACGAAATACTTCTTGCCCGGCCGCCCCGGATTCGACGGCTGCGCATTCGTCGTAATGTTGAAACGTGCCAGCCGGCTTGCACCCGCAATCAGAAACAGGAAGCTGGCCATCGCGCCGAACTGGATGATTTTACCTGTCAGTTCTGACGAACCCAGGAATGCCGGCAGTTGTCGAAAGCCCCACATCCATCCCAACAGCGCCGGCGCCACTCCGAACGTAATCACATCGGCCAGCGAATCGAGCTCACGCCCAAAATCGCTGCTGGTATGAGTCATGCGGGCAATTCGGCCATCGAGCCCGTCGAAAAGAACCGCAAATCCAATGGCCTTCGCGGCAAAATCGAAGTGCCACGGCTCCGCTACCGAGCCATGCGTGACCTGCAAGATTGCGTAATAGCCGAAGGCGATGTTGGCCGTCGTGAACAGCGATGGCAAGATGTACATGCCCTTGCGCAATCGGCGCGGCGGCCTGTCTTCAAATCGTCGCCGCGGATTTTCTAAAGCTTCGGGGTCGTCGATCATCGTGCTCCCTGGGCCGCCGGTTCGATGCTTCTCGGCGCCACTCGCGATGCATTCACCAAAGCCAGTACGCTCGATCCGCCCTTCACTTTATCTCCAACCTTGATCTTCAGTTCGGCCGATGCGTCCATCACAACGTCAACGCGCGACCCGAATTTAATTAGGCCCACGCGCTCCCCGCGTTCCACGCGGTCCCCCACGTTCTTGTTGAACACAATCCGCCGGGCCAACAAACCGGCAATCTGTTTGAAGACGACCGTCTGGCCGTCGCCCTCCACCGTAACCACGTTCTGCTCGTTTTGCTCGGCCGAGAGCGCATTCATGGCGTTGAGGTATTTACCTCTCTGATACTGAACTTTGCTTATGATTCCGCCAATCGGCGAGCGGTTCACGTGAACATCAAAGACATTCAGAAAGATGCTGACCCTGAGTCGCCGTGAACCATCGACCGTCACTTGCGAAATATCCGTGACCTTGCCATCGGCAGGCGACACCAACGCCCCTGCAGAATCTGAGATGGCTCGCTCCGGATCACGAAAAAACCAAAGGAAGAAAAAGGCCAAAAGAACGGCAGGAACTCCCCAAACCGGGCCAGCGAGCCAGCCGATCAGAACGGCTGCAGCCAGCAGCGGAATAGCGTAAAAATAGGCGTCGCGAACCATGGGGGAAGTCGCCTTCAATTATAGAGCAGGTCCAGACCAGCGTTTGGATTTCACGTTAAATGTAAATAAGAAAGGCGCTTAGCAGCGCCTTTGTACCGAACGTATAAATCCTATGGCGGTGGAACCGCGGTGAAGTTAAGCAAAAAAGCCTAAGCGACCTGGTTCTGCATTTGCTGACGGAACTGACGCTCGATCATCTGCATCTGGTCTTTTAGACGGAGCTTCAGCTTCTTCAGCCTTACTTCTTCTAACTTTTCGTCGTCGGTGAGGTAACGCTTCTGGGTGAGTGAATCAAGACGTTTTTCGTACTGTGTATGTTCCATCGCCAACCTACGAAATTCTTCGTGGTTGGCTAGCTGGTCCGTAGAAGTTAACATCCAGCAGACCTCCTAACCGGGTTGTCATTTCCGAAGTTACCACAGGTTCTTGGTGGCTTCAATGCGAAATCGCACAGATCAATGCTTTTATCTTCAACAACTTAGAAATTATTTTTTGCGAACTGCCTCGATCACGGTGCAGCTACTTCAGCTTCACAACATAGCAGATCGCATCTTCGTCCGGAGATCGATAATAAGATTTGCGGCGGCCGTCTTCGGCAAATCCGAAGAGTTCGTACAGGCGCCGTGCGGGCATGTTCGACTCGCGCACTTCAAGAAACACTTTCACGGCGTCAGCACTTCGCACCCTGCTGAAAAATTCATCAAGCAAGCGCGTACCCAGGCCTTGCCTTCTCGCGTCGGGTGCCACGATCACGTTCTCAATCTCCCACTCGCGCGCGACCTCGCGCGCCACCAGAAATCCGCGCACACTCGAATCATCTTCGATAACCACTACCGTCCGACCCTGCGCGATGGCCGTTTGATACTGTCTGTCCGACCACTGTGAGGCGCTGGGGGCGCTCTTCTGCAGTTCCACGAGAATTTCTATGTCGGCGTCAATTGCATTTCGGATCTTCACGTTTCGTGATTAGCTGAGAGCGGACATCTGAAAGCTAGGTCTTCGAAAATATCTCCGCATCGGACCGTCGGATGTAATTTGCATCCAATTCTTCTGCAGTCACAATATCCCCTGCCTGGATCTTCTTCCATCCCACCCGCGCGACCACGTCGCTCCTCGGCCGACTCACTTCCTCGGCTTTCAGACCGGCCGCCCGCGCTAAGTCAACGACCGTCTTGTCAGGCGTTACCACCATGTGGTCATTGGCGACCATTGGCAGTTCCTTCTGAGCAAGGAGTTGCTCGCTCCCGATGAGCTCACCCCCCGCGTATTCACCCACGTAAATCTCATTCCTTCCCGCATCGAGTGCAGCCAAGACTTTGCCGACCGCCTCGCTCTGGGCCGCAACCGCAGCCAGCAACGAAACCATAGCGACCGGTTTCTGCAGAATTTCGCTCAGCGCTTTGATCGCCGCCAACCCCACTCGCAGTCCGGTAAACGAACCCGGCCCCGCTGCGGCTGCGAAAGCACCAACATCATTCTTGTGGAATCGATGCTTGGCGAGAAGTTCCATAATCTGCGGGACCAGTTGCGCCGAGAACGTTCCGCCCGCGAGAGGCACGACTTCGATCACCCGGCATTCTTTTCCCGGCCCGCATTCTGCGATTGCAATGCTGCCATGCTTGCCGGAAGTGTCTATCGCGAGAAGCAGCATAAGGTGGGAAAGAAGTCAGTACTCAAGCAATCCGGTGTGCATGGTCATCTTCCATTCATTGCCGACTTTGCTGTACACCTTGCACGCCCGGCCTTTCCAGTGAAAGTCCTTGCCATCGCGCCCTCGCCACAACGTATCGACGTCTACCACCGCGAATGCGCCGTCGCACTGCTCTGAGATCTCGATCTTCTGAACTTGGCGCCGGTTGTGCACCAGTTCGTGAGTGTCGAACAGGTCCTGCCAGACTTTCTTCCATCGCACACGATCGTACCGTCCGAGCACCATCTCCCAACGCATCGGATCGTGCGAGGTCGCCGTTTTCGGCCACGGCCACACCATGTCAGGATGAAAAACCGAAATGAGCAGTTCGGTATCTTTCGTGTCCCAGCCGCGGGTTTCGCGATTCACCATCTCGACGATCTCATTCCTCGCCTGGTCCTCGGTCGTCATTTGTGGGAAGCTTCTACCAGTTCGAGCAGCACGCCACCTGCACTCGACGGGTGTACAAACACATAACGATGCCCGCCTGCGCCGACCTTGATCTCATCCGTAACTAGCCGTACGCCGTCTTTCTTCAGCCGCTCGACTGCCGCGGGCAGATCCGGCACTCGCAAAGATACGTGATGCAATCCTTCCCCGCGCTTCGCAATAAACTTGGCGATTGCGGAATTTTCCGACGTCGGTTCTAGCAACTCCAACCGGCTATCGCCCACCGGAACCATCACCAGCCGCACCTGCTCCGCCTCCACCGTTTCTTCCTTCGAAACGCTCAGACCGAGCTTCTCGTAGATGCTCTTCGCGGCCGTCAGCGACTTCACCGCAATTCCGAGATGATCAATCGTAAACATGTTCCGCCTTGCGACTTTCCTGCTTCTGCCTTCTTACTTCTTATTTCTTACTTCTTACTTCTGACTTCTCTTCACGATCTCTTCCACCAACGTATACGGATCCGTCTTATGTTCGGCCACTTGCGCTGCGTATCGTTCGCCGTTCCCATTTGCAAGCTGATCGCGCGCCTTTTCCAGCAACGCGTCGCGCAACATTTCCACCAGCCTCTCCTGCCAATTCTCAATGTGATGCTGCAGGACCAGATTTTTCGTCTGCAAATAGCTTTCGTATTTTGCAACCTCTGCCGCCAATTCCTCGATCCCCACCGCTTCACTGGCCACGGTCTTCACAATCGGCGGTGTCCAACCATCGCTTCGCGTTGCCAAGGACTGAAGGGCGCGAATCTCGCGTTCCACCCGCTCAGCTCCCTCGCGATCGCTCTTATTAATCACGAAAATATCGGCGATCTCCATGATTCCGGCTTTAATGCTTTGCACATCGTCACCCATTCCCGGCACCAGAATCACGATGGTGATGTCAGCCAGCCGGACGATATCAACCTCATCCTGTCCCACGCCGACGGTTTCAATCATGATGAGGTCGCGCCCCGAAGCATCAAGCACCGTGGCTACGTCAGCCGTCGCGCGTGCCAAACCGCCAAGCGAACCGCGCGTCGCCATGCTGCGAATATAGATTCCCGGGTCCGAGAAGTGGTCCTGCATGCGAATGCGGTCGCCGAGAATTGCTCCGCCGGTGTAGGGGCTTGTGGGATCGACGGCGATGATGCCAACGGTCTTATTCTGCTTGCGGTAATACTTCGCCAACTGATCAACCAGCGTGCTCTTGCCCGCTCCCGGCGCGCCGGTCAGGCCCAGTACTCGTCCCTTTCCAGTTTGCGGGAAAATCGCTTTCAGAAGATCGGACCACCCCGGTGCGCGATTTTCGACTGTGCTGATGGACCGCGCCAGCGCGCGCGTATCGCCGCTTTGGAGGCGATCTATTAAGAGGTGAAGGTCGGATGCCAAACATCAGTGTAAAGCAGCCATCGGGGAAACTGAAATTTCCGGTCTCTCGGGAAAAAATCGACCATGACATCATCCGAACCCCGCGCTTTCACTACTGGGGGCGAGGAATACTACCCGGAGATGAACGACTCGCCTTCGAACCCAAGAAGGCTTTAGTCTTTCAGCAACTGCCTCGCGATCACTAACCGTTGCACTTCGCTCGTTCCTTCTCCGATCGTGCATAGTTTCACGTCGCGGTAAAACTTCTCGGCAGGATAATCCTTGATAAACCCGTACCCACCGTGGATCTGCACGCTTTCACCTGCGCAGCGCACGGCAACTTCGCTGGTGTACAGCTTAGCCATCGACGATTCCTGCGTCGTCTTCATTCCCGCATCCTTCATCGACGCCGCTCGCAACGTTAATAGCTTGGCAGCTTCTATTTCGGTCGCCATGTCCGCCAGCTTCCACTGAATTCCCTGGAATTCACTGATTGCCTTTCCAAACTGCTTTCGCTGCTTGGAATATTTCAGCGCGCACTCATATGCGCCCTCCGCCATCCCAAGGCCCAATGCCGCGATGGAGATTCTGCCTCCATCCAGCACCCGCATGGCATCGATGAATCCATCCCCCTCTTTGCCCAGCAGGTTGTCGTGCGGGATTTCGCAGTCTTCAAAGATCAGCTCTGACGTATCACTTGCGCGCAATCCGAGCTTGTTCTCCTTCTTTCCGACGCGGAAACCCTTCGTATCTTTCTCCACTACGAACGCGGAAAGCCCGTGGGTGTGTGCCGCGCGATCCGTTACAGCGATCACCACCAGTACGTCAGCATAGCGTCCATTCGTGATGAAAGTTTTCGTCCCGTTCAGCACCCAGTTCTTGCCTTTACGGACTGCCGTCATCCGTGCGCTGCCCGCATCCGATCCGGAAGACGGCTCAGTCAATCCCCAGGCGCCAATGAATTCACCGGTCGCCAGTTTGCTTACATACTTCTTCCTCTGGCACTCGTTCCCCACCAGAAAAATATGGTTCGAACACAGTGAGGTATGCGCGGCCACAATGATGCCTACCGACCCGTCCACCCGCGACAATTCCTCAATCGTCGTCACGTATTCGACATAGCCCATCCCCGGGCCACCGTATTCCTGCGGGAAAATCGTCCCCAGCAGGCCCAGTTTGCCCAGTTCTTTGATGGTTGCCAGTGGAAAATCGCCGTGCTCGTCCCACTTCATCACGTTGGGAGCGATCTCCCGTTCGGCAAACTCGCGCACACTCTTTTTAAGCTGAAGCTGCTCCTCGTTCAGTTGAAAATCCAAAGTTCCTCCGGCCAATAGCGGGCAGTTAAGAGATCGCGGTGGTCCGCGGGGGATTTCGATGCAGAACTTAAGATTAGAGCATAGCTCGGGGAGGAGAGAAAGTTATGCTACAGCTTGTAACGCAGACATGCGTCCGAGATGCATTTTTATTGGTGATTCCGCTGCCGATGCCGGAAAATCCAACCGACCGATTGGTCGTGACCTAAGCGGACTTTTTCTCACCCGCGCCAAAAATCTTTCGCGCCATCCACATCGGCGCAACAAACACATGCGCAGGATTCGTGAGAAATGCCGGCTTGTTCCCCTCGATCAGGTGACCCAACCATGCTAGCGCGAATGCTGATGGAATGAGCAAGAGCCCGATGACCCAGTGAAACCACACCACGATCAGCGATGAAAACCCGATCCGGAATCGCGATCATGTGCAGCGCACGATTCACCGGATGGTTGTGCGCCCCGTCATAGTGCGAATACAGGCCCATAAAGACCTCGCAATGGACCAGAATTATACCGAAACGGACCCGGGTTGCTTAGCGAACTTCGCGGCTTTCTTGGCGCCCTTTGCGGTTCAATGCTTTTCTCTATGAAGTCGCGGCGGTCGCCTGACCAATGAACCGCTCGAAAACTTCGTTTGATAACAGGCGTCCATGTGAAGTCAGCCGAACCCTGCTCTCCTCCCGTTCCAGAAGCCCGCAATCGATCAAGTCAGCAATAACGGATGAGAACCCGCGAATCGCGGTCTCACCGAATTCCCCCGCGATGGCTCTCAGATCCACCCCGCGATTCAAGCGCAGCCCCAGAAAGAACGACTCCTCAATCGCGCCTTGCTGATCGACCAGGCTCCGGTTGACAGGCCCTCCAGCGACGTATCCCTCCAGCGAATCCGGTGTCGAAAACCGAACCGACATTCGCGGATCAGCGGGGCAGGGAAGCATCGAGTGCGCATCTACCCCAAAACCCAGATACGGCTGCCGCGTCCAATATTTCAGATTGTGCCGTGACTCCAATCCTGCACGCGCGAAATTGGAGATCTCATACTGCCGAACTCCCGCATCTTCCAAATGCTGACACGCCGATATGTACAACTCTGCGACAGTGTCATCATCTGGCACAAAATGCGCGTGGTACCGTGTGCCTCCCGCAATCAACTCGCGGCCCAAACGTGAGTCCTCATCTACTTCAAGCATGTAAACGCTCACATGCCCGACCCCGCTTTCAATCACTTGGTCCAAAGAGTACTGCCAGCTTTCCGGGGTCTGATGTGGCAAACCCGCAATCAAATCGACACTGATATTGCTGATCCCGGCCGCACGCAAACGCTCGATGTCATCCCCCACCGTCTCGCGTCTGTGTAGCCGTCCAACCGCAGCCGCCTCCTGATCGACAAACGACTGCACCCCCAGGCTCACGCGGCTTACAGCACCTCGTCCCAGAGCCTCGATGACCGGCTCACTCATTGTCCCCGGCGCACATTCGACCGTCACTTCCGCGTCTCGCGCCACGTCGAAATTTTGCGAAATAGTGACAAACAACCGCTCCAACTGCGCTATATCCAGTACCGTGGGGGTACCGCCGCCAAAGTAAATGGAGTCGATGGCACGCTCGAACCGCCCTCCCATTTGCTCGGCGCTTGCAGCAGCGTGCGACAAATCGCCGCAGACTCGGTCCACATACCGCTGAAAGACAGCCTTGGAGAACACGTCTGACGCGAAGTTGCAGTAGCTGCACTTGGTCCGGCAGAACGGTACTGAAATGTACAAGCCGAGGGCCATCAGGTACGATTATCCCACTGACGGTAACCTTGGCGCGGGTTTACGCATCTGACGCTGAAATTGCTTTGACTTAGGGACGCTGGTTCATTCGCGTGAATGAACTGCGGCAGTAGAAGTCCAGCATCAAACGATCTATGCTGCCACGTGTCGCGATCACCGGAATCGGCGTCGTCAGTCCGAACGGCATCGGTAAAGAAGCCTTCTGCCGGTCCATTCTCGCCGGCAAGTCTGGCGTCAAGCGGATCTCCCGCTTCGATGCTTCCGCTCTCCCAGTTCACATTGCCGGAGAAATCCCCGAATTTGATGAATTCGCCTGGGTCGATCCGCGTGAGCGCAAGCACGTTTCCCGCGTCGTTCCCCTGGCCATCGCCGCTTCGCACGAAGCCATTCGCGACGCCGGCCTCGATCCCGAAACAATGTCCATGGACGAAAAGCGCCAGATCGGCGTGATCCTCGGCAGCGGCGGCGGAGCCCAGGAGTTCTCCGAAGAGCAGTACCGCCTTTGGCACTCCGGACACGTCAAGCAAGTGAGCCTCTTCTGCATTCCTAGTGGCACCATGGGCACGCTGTCGAGCGAAGTCTCCATGCGCTTCGGCTTCCGCGGATACAGCCATGTCGTCACCGCCGGCTGCACGTCCTCGACCGACGCCCTCGGTTACGCCTACCAGCACATCCAGGCTGGCGTGCAACCGATGTTCCTCGTTGGCGGCGTCGATTCGACCATTACCCCCGGAATCATCTCTGGGTATGCAAAACTTCGTGCCCTCACTCAATCCTGGAACCATGAGCCGGAAAGGGCCTCGCGTCCATTCTCAGCTGACCGCGACGGTTTCGTCATCGCCGAGGGTTCCTGGATGTTCGTCCTCGAAGAGTACGAGCACGCCCGTGCCCGCGGCGCCCGCATCTACGCCGAAATCACTGGCTACGGTTCCACTTGCGAGGCCTTTCATCGCGTGCGTATGAGCGATTCTCCGGAGGAACCTGCCCGCGCTATCACGCTGGCGCTCGAAGAAGCCGCCTTGCAGCCAAACGACATTCAATATGTGAACTTGCACGGCACTTCCACCGAGATGAATGACCGCGTCGAAACCCGCGCCCTGAAACTCGCTCTTGGAGCTCACGCGACGCGCATCCCCATGTCCGGTTTGAAGTCGCAAATCGGACACGCTCAAGGCGCTTGTGGGTCGGCCAGCGTTGCCGCCACTCTCATCGCCATGGAGCACGCCAAAATCCCGCCCACCATCAACCTTGAAACCCCCGATCCAGAATGCGATTTGGACTATGTCCCTGAGGCGGGCCGTTCAGCGCCAATTGAGCACGCCATTTGCAACTGCGTTGGTTTCGGATCGAAGAACTCCGCCCTGGTACTGAAAAAGATTGCCTAGTCTTCCGCCTGCAAAGCTTTTCCATCCTGACCGCCTAATTTCCCATCTATTTAGAGTATCTTTGTCCTAGCGCATGGCGCATGAAGAAGAAGTTCTGGGGAAAGCCTACGACAGCCGGCTGATGAAGCGGCTGCTCACCTATCTTTCCCCCTACAAGTGGCAGGTCGGGCTCTCATTGATCGCCATCTTGCTCAAGGCTGGTGCTGACGTTTTGGGGCCATTCCTCACCGCTGTCGTCGTCGACAAGTATCTCGCCCCGGTTCCCAAGCACACCATTTTTGACACATTCCTCAGCGATAACCCGTACCGCGGCATCGCACAGATCGTGTCGCTCTACGTCGGACTGCTCATCGTCAGCTTCCTGTTGGAATACACGCAGACCTACTTTATGCAGTGGACCGGCCAGATGACCATGTTCGATCTGCGCGCGCAGATCTTCCGTCATCTTCAGCGCATGCACATTGGGTTCTACGATCAGAATCCCGTCGGCCGCCTGGTCACGCGCGTCACCACCGACGTCGACGCGCTGAATGAGATGTTCACCTCCGGCGTGGTTTCCATCTTTGAAGACATTTTCGTCCTCGCCGGAATCATCTGGGTCATGCTCAGCATGAATGCACGCCTTGCTCTCATCACCTTCGCGGTTCTCCCGCTGATCGGGATCGCCACCAAGATTTTTCGTGACAAGGTCCGTGACTCGTATCGCCGCATTCGCGTCGCCATTGCCCGCATCAACGCTTACCTGCAGGAGCACGTCAGCGGGATGACAGTCGTGCAGCTTTTCAACCGCGAGGAGCGCGCGTTCAACAAATTCTCCGATGTAAACGCAGTCCACATGGACGCCTACAAAGACGCGATTATGGCGCACGCGGTTTACTATCCCGTGGTCGAAGTCCTTTCCGCAGTCGCTATTGCCTGTGTGATTTGGTTTGGCGGTAAAGATGTTTTTCGCGGCATCACTACGCTCGGCGTCCTGGTGGCATTTATCCAGTATTCGCAACGGTTCTTCCGGCCCATCCAGGATTTCAGCGAGAAATACAACATCCTGCAGTCTGCAATGGCGTCAAGTGAACGAGTATTCAAATTGCTCGACACTCCGGTGCAGATTGTCACCCCAGCCGTGACTAAGGTCCCCGAAGGCCTCGGGCGCATTGAGTTCGACCATGTCTGGTTCGCTTATCGCGATGCGGATGGCAAATCTCAGGCCAAGACGGGAACTGCGCTTCCAGCCTCCGCCGAACTCGATTGGGTTCTTCGCGATGTCAGTTTCGCCATCGAGCCCGGCGAAACCATCGCGATCGTTGGCCATACCGGCGCTGGCAAGACCACCATCATCTCGCTACTCATGCGCTTTTACGACGTGCAGAAAGGCGCAATTCGCATCGATGGCGTCGATATCAAAGACATGGACGTCGCCGACCTGCGGCGCCGTTTCGGTGTCGTCCTGCAGGATCCGTTCCTTTTCACCGGCACAATCGAAGGCAACATTCGCCTTGGGACCAATTGGATCGACGATGAAGACGTAGAAAAGGCCGCCGAAGACGTAAATCTCGCCGACTTCATCCGCACTCTGCCTAAAGGCTTTCAGGAAGAAGTTCGCGAACGGGGCAGCACCCTGTCCACGGGGCAAAAGCAGCTCATCTCATTCGCCCGCGCCTTGGCTCACAATCCAAGAATTCTCATCCTCGACGAGGCCACCTCCAGCGTCGATACCGAGACTGAATTCCGCGTCCGAGTTGCGCTCAACCGCATGGTCGAAGGGCGTACTTCCGTCATCATTGCCCATCGGCTTTCGACCATCCAGCGCGCCGACAAGATCATTGTCATGCACAAGGGCCAATTGCGCGAGATGGGCACCCACCAGCAACTGCTCGCCCAGCACGGCATTTACTACAAGCTCTACCAGCTTCAGTACAAAGACCAGGAAGTCAGCGCCGGAAGGCCCTCGAATGGCTCGGCGCAGCCAGAAGTCACTGCCAGCGCCGACGACTAACCGATTGGGTCTGTAGCGCCGATGTCTCGCCGGCTGTGTCGTGGGCATCTTGCCCGCAGGGTGGATGCGCGCTTCAACACAAAGAACTTGTGTTCCGCTTAACCAATGCACGCCAGCGATGATCGACCGCTTACAATACCTCCGTGCGAATCCTGATCTCCGCCGGAGAGGCTTCCGGTGAAATGTATGGCGCTCAGCTCATCGAAGCCTTACATCACCGCGATCCCTCGCTTCAGTTCTTCGGTGTCGGTGGAGACCGCATGCGCGCCGCCGGTTGCGAAACAGTCGTCGACTCCAGGGACCTCGCCGTGGTCGGCATTACAGAAATTCTCAGCCATCTGCCAAGGATTTACGGCTTATTTCACCGGCTGATCGACGAAGCCGACAAGCGCCGTCCCGATCTTGCCATCGTCATCGATGCGCCTGCATTCAACTGGCGCGTGGCCCGCCAGATGCACAAGCGCGGCATCCCCGTCGTCTATTACGTTTGTCCGCAATTTTGGGCGTGGCGGCAGGGAAGAGTTCGCCTGCTGCGGAAGTATGTCACCAAAGCTCTTGTTATTTTTCCTTTCGAGGAGAAGTTTTATCGCGATCGCGGAGTCGACGCGACCTTCGTCGGCCACCCGCTGGCAAGTCTTCCGAAGCCGTCGATCACACGGACTGACTACGCCTCTCTTCACGGTCTTGACCCAGCCAAGCCCTGGATCACCCTGATGCCCGGCAGCCGGGTCAAGGAAGTCCGCATGAATCTCCCAACGATCCTGCTGGCCGCGAACCTGCTTGGCTCCGACTACGAATTTCTCCTGCCCGTTGCACCCACACTAGATCGCAGTTGGCTCGAATCCATGATCGGTCTCTCGGTTCACCTCGTTCCCGATGCCTTCCCAGCCCTCACTCACTCCCGCGCCGGCATCATCGCCAGCGGCACCGCGACCGTAGAAGCCGCCATGATGGGCACGCCTTTTGTAATGGTTTATCGCGTCAGCGCACTCACTTACTTGCTCGGAAAGCCCCGGGTGAAGGTCCCTCACTTCGCCATGGTGAACCTGATCGCAGGGAAGCGGATTGTTCCAGAGTTGGTCCAGCACGAGTTCACCGCAGAAGGGATCATCACAGAACTGAATAAGATTTTGCCGGATGGCAATCCCCGGGAAGCAATGCTCGCCGGCTTAGCCGACGTAAAAACTGCGCTCCGGGCACAGGATGACCGTCAACCTGCAGACCGCGCGGCAGACTCGATACTGGCGCTACTCAAACCAGGTTCCGCCCGCGCTGTTCCAGACATGGTGCGAACGCGCTAAACTTAGGTCAGGGTTTTGTCTAAACCTTGTCCTGACAGCATCTTTTGCGGGACAATTTACATCATATTGAACAGTTTGTCTGGGAGATTCTCCGTACATGTTTCGTAGAACTTGGCGCCCGTTTCAGGCTCTTGGCTACAGCCTTGTCCTGCTCTTGATGGCCTCCTCAGCCTGGGCCGCCGAAAAGGCGCGCCTTCACGTCGACGACTACCAGATTGAAGCCCAACTGACGCCCCATAGCCACAAGATCGAAGCCAAAGCCAAGGTGAAGTTCACGGCACTCGAAAATATCAACGTTGCCACCTTCGAACTCCACAACGGTTTGCGCGTCGACAAAGTCGCCGACGAGACTGGCAAGCCCGTGACTGCCGATCGCATCACCCAGGATTCTTCTGTGCGGGTTCAGTTGCCCGCGCCCCTTAGCAAAGGACAGTCCACCACCCTCGTCTTCGAGTACGACGGCACGCTCGAGTCCGCCGACGACAGTCCGGTGCAAGGCCTCAAACTCGCCTCGATTGGCGACGACACGACTTATTTGCTTTACGCGGGCCGCTGGTTTCCGGTCAGCGGGTACGGCATCAACCGCTTTACCGCGACGATCAGCATCACCGTACCAGCGCACATGATCGTCATTGGCAGCGGAAAAGAAACGCAGGGCGCTCCTCCGCCAGCCGCGGCGCCGTCCAGGAAAGAGAAAGAAAAAGAAAAAGCTGCCCCCGCAACCAGCATTATGCCGGGCAAGACATATACCTTCACGTGGGACAAGCCTAGTTTCCCGGGCACCATCATCGCCGGCACGTTCAAGGAATTCAAAAGCGATGAAGCTGGCGTTGATTTGCACGTTTTCTTTAAGCCAACCCATCAGAATCTGGGCGCGATGTACGCCGAAACTGCCATCAAGGAATTCACTTATTTCGTGACGCTTTACGGCACACCACCCTCGAGCACCCTTCGCATCATCGAGATTCCCGACGACACGGTCCCATCCGCTTGGGCGCCAGAAATGGCCATCATGGCCAGCCGCGGCATCACGGAGAAAATTAATTACCGTCTGCTTGCCAACACCCTTGCTCATCAGTGGTGGGGAATTTCCGTCAGCCCGGAATCGATCGACGATTACTGGCTCTGCGATGGGTTCGCTCGTTACTCCGAGGCTCGATACGTCGAAAGCGCTGCCGGTCAGGCCGGCCTCGAAGAAGCGATCAAAGACATGTCAGTCGGTGCGCTGGCCTACGACACAGTTCCACTCGCCACCATTGGCAAACTCGACATGTTTGCTCCGGAGTTCCAGTCGTTGGTGACAGACAAAGGCGCGATGATTCTACACATGCTGCGCTGGGTTGAGGGCGATCAGAAATACGATCAAACCATGCGAACGTTCGCCGCCCAATACGCGGGCAAGCCGGCATCTGTCGACGATTTCCGCGCAATCGCAGAAAAGAATTACGGCCAGAATCTCACCTGGTTCTTTTCGCAGTGGCTCGATTCCACCGGCGCTCCCGAATTCAAGACCAAGTACACTGTTTACCGCCTGGGGAACAACAAAGGCTTCCGCATCGTCGGCCAGATCGATCAGGATCTCGATCTGTTCCGCATGCCCGTTGATCTGAAAATCGACACCGATGGCAAGACCGAGGACAAGCGGATCGAAGTAGTTGGCACCGATTCCGCTTTCACTGCCGAAACCTTCGGACGTCCACGCCGCATCTCAGTCGATCCCGATAACCGTGTTCTGAAAAATTCTTCCGACATTAAGCTGCGCGCTTCCATCATGCGCGGTCAGGCCTTAGTGCAGCAGGCCGATTTCGCCGGAGCCCTGTCCGAGTACAACAAGGCTCTGGAGGTCAATAAGAACAGCTCCCTCGCTCACTATCGCGTGGCCGAAGTGTTCTTCCAGCAGAAAAATTATCAGGCGGCCGCAAACGCCTATCGCGACGCACTGAACGGGGACGCCGAACCGCGATGGACCGAGGTCTGGAGCCACGTTCAACTAGGGAAGATTTTTGATATTACCGGTCAGCGCGAGCGCGCCACCAACGAATACCGCCAAGCCCTTCAGACCAACGACAACACCCAGGGCGCTCTCGATGAAGCCAGGAAATATTTGCAGAAGGCCTTCGAGCAGCAGAAGAGTAAGCCCGAAGCCGGGATGTAGTTCTAGTACGCCCAGCGGAACAGCGCAGCACCGACCGTAAACCCGGCTCCGACCGCCGCCGACAGCACCATGTCGCCTTTTTTCAGCTTTCCTTCCTCTCTTGCCGTTTGCATCGCTAAAGGTATCGTTGCCGATGTCGTATTCCCGAAACGATCAATATTGATGACAACCTTCTCCGGCGGCAATCCCAACCGCTCGGCAGTGGCTGTGATAATTCGCTTGTTCGCCTGGTGGGGAATGAAAACGTCAACGTCCTTACCAGTCATGTTATTGCGCTTGAGCAGAGCCTCGCAGATCTCTGCCATCTTGCGCACTGCGAACTTAAAGACGGCTTGCCCATCCTGATGGACGTAATGCATCTTCTTGTCCACCGTTTCGTGACTTGAAGGGTTCAAGCTGCCTCCGCCCGGCATGTAAAGCGAGCACCCTCCTGCACCCTCAATTTCATGCAGGAAATCGATCATCGCCAGCGAGTCATCCGCCGGCTCCAAAATCACCGCCCCCGCTCCATCGCCGAAAATTACGCACGTGGCCCGATCGGTGTAGTCGATGATTGAAGACATGATGTCCGCGCCGATCACCATGACTTTCTTGTGCGCGCCCGAGGCTATGAATTTCGAGCCCACCTGCAGCGCGTACAAGAACGACGAGCACGCGGCATTCATATCGAACCCCCACACTTGCTTCGCGCCCAGCTTGTGCTGTACCAGGCACGCCGAGCAGGGAAATAACATGTCCGGCGTGACCGTCGCCACGATAATTACATCGAGGTCCGAAGGATCAATCTTGCGCTCCTTCAAAGCTTGCTTCGCAGCCTCAAGCGCCAGATCGCTGGTAGCGACTCCTTTGTCCACTAAATGCCGCTCATAGATTCCCGTTCGTTCGAGGATCCATTGGTTGCTGGTTTCCACCAATTTTTCCAGGTCTGCATTGGTCAGCAGGCGGGGAGGTACATAAGTCCCAAGAGCGCTGATCTTCACGCGCACCAGTTCGTTCACTATGATCTCCAGGATGAAAAGATGAAACGGCTATTCTGCCGCATGGATGAGCTAATGCGCAATGACACTTAGATTGTTGCCGGAGCTCTACCTGTCACGAAAGACGTCATTCCGATGCCCCGCTCATTCACCAGCGGGGCGAGGAATCCGGCGTGTAGCGGATTAACTCTGTGCGACCGATTATTAGCCAGGCACCGGCGACCCACTGCACACGCAAGAGCCCGTTACCGTTGCTTCCTTCCGGACCTGGCGGGGTTGGCGGGAAGACGTCGCGTGGGGCCGATGCCTGACCTTTTCGATTCTAGCATCCACCGCGTCGCCGAATTACTGTGGAAGCCCGATCTTGCGCACCAACTCCGCATATCGCGGGTCAGAGCGAATCGAATCCAACCCGAAGTCAGTGGGCATGTTGACCAGACTGGCATCGTGCTCCTTATACGCTACGTTCAGCCACTCGAAGGCGTGGGTCTTGTCGTCTAATTCGGCGTATGTCTGTGCAATTCCATACGGAGAAACGTATTCGCCACCGGCTCTTCGCTGCGCCAGGCTTACCTCAAGTCCTCTGCGCAACGCGGCAGGCCATCCGCCCGACCGGAATCCGGCCTCGAGCGCATTGGCGCCGTCGATGTAGTTTTTGTCGCCTTCGAGCCGCGAACCATTCTTGAATTCCTGAATGGCTTCCGCATACTCGTGTTCGCCCAGGTATGCTACGGCAAGCTGGGTGTGTGCCCTGCCGAAGTCTGGATTCTCCGCGATCACCTTTTTCTCCGATTCGACTGCCTTGTCGAATTGACGGGCGGCGTTATAAGAGAGTCCCAACGCAGCTGCAATGATTGGCGAGAGTGGATCGAGTTCATGCGCTTTTTTGGCCTCCTCGATCGCCTCCTGCGTCCGGCTCGGAATGCCATCCAGCATCTCCGAATACCATTGGTGTGCCGTCGCATCGCCTGGATCTAACTCCAGGCTCTTCTTGAATTCAGCCTCACCATCACGGAAGTTCCAGTCAAATTGCGTCAGGTTGGAACCCAGAATTGCGTGCGGATGCGCCAGTGTGGGATCGAGCTCCAAAGCTTTGCGGGCAGCCTCGTTCGACTTAGGTGCAAGATCATTGGGGTCACCGCCATAATTGGGAAGCACGCCGTACGCATCGGCCAGACCGGAATAGGCCAGCGCGAAGTTCGGATCCTTATCCAGCGCCTGCTTGAAAAGATCGATCGACGTCCTGATGTCGGCGTTCGTGCGCTTGTTCCAGAAGTACCGCCCCTTCACGTAAAGCTGATAGGCCTCTGGATTACTCGTGCCCTGTTTGGTGACTTGCTGCTTCTCATCACCGCTCAACTTCGAACGCAGCTTGCCAGCGATGTCTCCGGCGATCTGCTGCTGTAGCGACATAATGTCGGACGCTTTCCGCTGATATTGATCGCCCCAGATTTCGTTATTGTCCTTCACATTCGTGAGGTCTGCGCTGACTTCGACGTTGTCACCGCGCTGCACCACCCGCCCGGTAAGGACAGCATCCACCGTCAGTTCCTTGCCGATTTTCTGAACGTCGACTTCTTTGCCTTTGTAGCGGAAAACCGAGTTGCGCGATTTCACTTTTAGCTGCGGTACATGAGCCAGGCTGTTAATCAGAGATTCCGTGAGCCCATCACCGAGCAGGTCGGTGTCGGCATTTCCGCCTGCCGTAGAAAATGGAATGACCGCGATCGACTCGATCTGCGCTCCGCCCGTTCTGTTACGCCAAAACCAAATGCCACCTGCCAGCACGGCAATGATCACAGCAACTGCCGCCCATAGCCCGTACTTCCGGCCTGAAGCAGCCGCAACGGTGCCGGAAGCCCCCGGCCCGGCAGAGACAACGGCGGTGTTGGTTAAGCCTGATGGCGCGCGCGAGATCGCGCCAGCGCTGGCTGATGACGCGGATCCAGAGCTGTTCGCAGCTAAACCGACAGCTTCAGGCGTCGCGACCGCCGTTGCGGCCGACGTTCTTCGCGAATCCAGTTCACGCTTCAGCCGTTTGAGGTCGGCACGCATCTCCGACGCCACCTGATAGCGCAGATCACGGTCCTTCTCGAGGGCCTTATTGATAATCCGTTCCAACTCCGCCGGCAGATCAGGGTTGAGCCGCGTCGTCGATGCTGGAGCGCGATTCAGAATGCCATCAAAGATTATCGCCGCACTGTTCCCAGCGAACGGCTGCCGCCCCGTCGCCATCTCGTAAAGAACGGTTCCGAATGAAAAAAGATCCGTGCGGGCATCCAGTTCCTCGCCTCGCGCCTGTTCTGGCGACATATATGCCACAGTGCCCACGGTGCTTCCCGGACTCGTCAGGTGCACCGGATCAACAGCGGCGGTAGCCAAGGTCACGCCGGACGACGCTACTACCGGCCCGGCTACTTTCGCCAACCCAAAATCCAGAATTTTCGCTTGTCCACGCTTGGTAAGAAACAGATTCGCCGGCTTTAGATCGCGGTGCACGATGCCCGCCGTATGCGCCACGTCCAGCGCGTCAGATATTTGCACCGCGAACTCGAGCAGGTGGTCGATTGGCATCGGCCGCCCCTCAATTCGATACTTGAGCGTCGTGCCTTCCAGGTACTCCATCACGATAAAGTGACGGTCCTGTTCCTCGCCGATGTCGTAGATTGTGCAGATGTTGGGATGATTCAGCGCCGATGCCGCCTGTGCCTCGCGGCGAAATCGCTCCAGGGCTTGCGGGTCCTGCTCCACTTCCTTGGGCAGGAATTTGAGCGCCACGAAGCGCTTCAGCCGCGTGTCTTCGGCCTTGTACACCACACCCATCCCGCCACCCCCGAGCTGCTCGAGAATGCGGTAGTGCGAGATGGTTTGCCCAATCATGAGGTCGCCTCATCTTACGGACGGGGAATCCGGGAGTCAACGAAACTGGAGCGTTGCGCCGCCGTCCCGGCGGCTGTGCGCCGCCGTCTCGCCTCCGCCGTTACGCTTCGGTACTCTTTCCTTTGCAGCTCAATATCGCGGACAATACCCAAGCGCATGTCTTCAACCACCCCACTGATGCCCGTCTCGCCAGTCTCGGCGATCGTGCAGCGTCACTTCGATGTCTCTTTGTATATCCTGCTGCTGACCGGATACGCGACCCTGACCTTCAGCGGCGGCCTGGGCTCGCTCACGATTATTTTCGTGGGCATTGCGCTTCTCGCCCGCGGATACCTGCTGGCCACACGCCGCATCTTTGTCATTCCCGAGAAACTCACTTCCGCCCTGACCCTCATCTACGCTGCTTTTTACATTGCCGACTACTTCGTGATCTCTGGCTCCTTCGTCGCGGCCACGGTGCACCTCGTCCTTTTCGTGATGGTTGTCCGCCTGTTCTCCGCGCGTCGCGATCGCGACTACTACTTCCTCGCCGTGCTTTCGTTCCTTATGGTGCTGGTTGCATCGGTGCTCACCGTAAGCACCCTCTTCCTGCTTACCTTCGCGATTTTCATGTTGGCCGCCGTCGTGACTTGCATCCTGATGGAAATGCGCCATTCAATCAGCCACGCAGCCGCGTCATCTGCCACCGGCGCTTCGCTGACGGCCCGTCGAATGGGCTTCTCACTTTCCGTTGCCTCCCCGGTTCTTGTGTCCTTCATCTGCATTCTCGGAGCCGTCATCTTCTTTTTCCTGCCGCGCCTCACCGGCGGATATTTCAGCGCGTTTACCGCTACTGGCGAGGTCGCCACCGGTTTTAGTGAGCACGTCCGCCTCGGACAGATCGGCGTCATACAGCAGTCCAGTTCTGTCGTCATGCACATCCAGATCGACGGGGACACGCGCGGGGTTTACGGCTTGAAGTGGCGCGGCATTACTCTCAACGTTTTCGACGGCACCACGTGGTCGAATTCTCACGAGCAGCGCCCGCTAACTCGCTCGAATAATGGATTCTTTGTGCTGCAGCGGGCCAGCGGCGAAACGGAACTCCCGCGTGCTGGCCGCGTCATCCACTACCACGTATTAATGGAACCGCTGGTCAGCAACGTTTTCTTTCTCGCGCCCACCGCGTTGAACCTTGACGGGAACTACCGCTTCATCGTCGTGGACGGCGCTGGCATGGTTTCAGATCCAGACGCTGACCATCCCGTTCGCTCCTATACCGCGACATCGAACATCAGTCGCGCCGGTGCGTTTGAATTGCAGAATGCCGCGTCCGACTACCCAGCCGAAATTCTTCTCAGTTATCTGCAATTGCCCCGGCTCGACCCACGAATCGCAGCCTTGGCTGAGCAAGTCACCGCAGGCAGCAGCAACAATTACGACAAAGTGGCTGCCATCGAGCAGTACCTTCGCACGAATTTTCACTACACTTTGCAACTCGACCGGACGGTTCCGCGCGATCCGGTGGCGAATTTCCTGTTCAAGCGGAAGGAAGGCCACTGCGAATACTTCGCCTCCGCGATGGCCGTGATGCTTCGCGCACTGCATATTCCGTCGCGCGTCGTAAACGGCTTCCGGACCGGCGAGTTCAACGATCTGACTTCGCAATACGTCATTCGCGCCAGCAACGCGCATTCGTGGGTCGAAGTCTACTTCCCGGGCCACGGCTGGGTTAGTTTCGATCCCACGCCACCCGCCCCGATCGAGACCCGCACTACTTTCGGCCGCCTCGCACTCTATCTCGATGCCATGGCCTCGTTCTGGCGCGAGTGGATCATCAACTATGACTTCAGCCACCAGTCAATTCTGCGCCGTGAAGCCATGCACGACAGCTTGCTGTGGGGCCACCAGATGCAGAACTGGGCGCAACGAAAATATGACTCGCTCCTGACGAGCACCCGACGCACGCAGAAAATCTTGTCCGACGCGCCTTCTCAATGGAGTATCACGGGAGTGATCGTCGCCGTGTTGCTCGTGATGGGTGCTAACGCGACTCGTCTTTGGCTCGCGATCCGCAAGCGTTTGATCGCTGCCCGCCCTGAAAAGTCTCCTCGTGCCGCGGCCACGATCTGGTATGAGCGAACGCTACGAAAACTGGCCCGGCGCGGCCTTCGCAAATCTCCATCTCAAACGCCGGCCGAATTCGCCGCTTCCATTCCTGACCCGCCCCTCCGCGAATCGACTTCGCGCCTCACGGAACACTACGAGCGCGCTCGCTTTGGGGAGTCATCTGAAGCCGCCGCACGCCTGCCCGAACTGTATGAAGAAGTGGAAACAGCCACGCGCAAGTGAATCGAACCGATGCTAAGTGATCGCTCAACACACCGCGGGATCGCTCCGGAGGAATATCCCTTGCGATTCACAATGCTGAAAGGGGTAGTGCTCCCCACCTGCTAAAATAAATAGATTCCATGCCCCGTCCGAACTCCACTGTAGAACTCGAGAACGACGCCGAAACCGTCGCAAAAGCGGCGCCCAAGGTCGGCTTCGTCAGCCTCGGATGCCCCAAGAACCTCGTCGATAGCGAGGTGATGATGGGCATGCTCGCGCAAGCCGGCGCCGAACTCGTCCCCCGTGCCGAAGACGCCGATGTCATTGTCGTAAACACTTGCTCGTTCATCGGTAGCGCGCAGCAGGAATCCGTCGACGCCATCCTCGAAATGGCTCGCCACAAAGAAGACGGCCGTGCTCGCAAATTAGTCGTTGCGGGGTGCCTGGTCGAGCGCTTCCGCGACGAGATCCGCCAAAACATTCCCGCCGTTGACGCGGTCGTCGGTACAGGCGAACTCGAAAACATTCTCGCCGCCGCCGGCGTTACCGCCCCCACTCCCGTAGATTCTCCGTTCAAGATTCTGACTTCTCGCCCCGAGGGCGACGCCCGCGCCGCACAGGGTCGGTTCTCCCGGGACTCGTGGGACGGCGCTATCGCCGACCTGCCCAACTATCTTTACGACGAAGCCACACCACGCATCCTGGCTACGCCGCGATCCACTGCCTACATCAAGATCGCCGAAGGCTGCGATCATCCCTGCACCTTCTGTATCATTCCGCAGCTTCGCGGCAAATTCCGTTCACGCCGATTCGAATCTGTTATTGCCGAAGCCGAGCGCATGGCGCTCTCCGGTGTTCGCGAGATCACGTTGATTGGCCAGGACACGACCTGCTACGGCGAGGATTTCAACATTAAAGACGGTTTGGCCTTGCTGCTTGAGAAGCTCGCTGCCATCGAGGACCTTCGCTGGATTCGTTTTCTCTACGCCTACCCCAACAAGATCACGAACCGCTTGCTCGAAACCATCGCCGCGAGTGACAAAATCTGTTCCTATATCGACGTTCCTTTGCAGCACGCATCTCCGGCAGTTCTCAAACGCATGAAGCGTGGTGGCGGAGCCGAAGTGTTCCAGCGCTCGATCGAGAAGATGCGCCGCATCATTCCCGATGTAACTCTCCGCACCACGTTCATCGTTGGCTATCCCGGCGAAACCGAGAAGGAATTCGAAGAGTTGTGCGAATTCGTTCGATGGGCAGAATTCGATTGGCTCGGTGCATTCGGTTACTCGGATCAGGATGGTGCGGCAGCCTTCACGCAGGAAGGGAAGTTGTCGCCTCGCGAAATCGAGCGCCGTCGCAAGCACCTCATGCAAATCCAGCGTCGCATCAGTAAAAAGAAGAAAAAAGCTCTGCTCGGCAAAGAATTCGACCTGTTGCTCGAAGGACCATCCGAAGAAAGCGATCTTCTGCTCGAAGGTCGAACGCCGATGCACGCTCCCGAAATCGACGGCAAGGTCTTCATTAACGATGTTGCCGACGGAGTTCAGCCACAGCCCGGCGAGTTCTGTCGTTGCCAGATCACTGAAGCGCACGACTACGATCTCGTCGCAAAGATCGTCTAATTATGGCTCGCAAGCGCGCCCTGAAGCTTCGCTGCCCCACTTGCAAAAAGCCTGTCGTGCGCGACGCAACAGACTTTCCTTTTTGCAGCGAGCGCTGTCGCCTGATCGACCTCGGCAAGTGGGCCAGTGGGGACCACGTCGTTTCATCTCCACTAAAAGACACGAGTGATGATCTCGAATAACAACCGTAGCGCCGGCGTCCCACCGGCTGAGTCGGGGCCGTCTCATCCCCGATTTGGCACCGCCACCAACGCGACGAAATGAACCCTCCTCTCTGGTCCACCATCATCGCCACCTTCTTCGGCATTGGCCGTCTCCGTCCCGGTCCTGGGACATGGGGTTCCCTCGCTACCGTTCTTCTTTGGTGGCTGTTGAGCTTTCGGATTTCCCCGCAGTGGCAACCACTCTCAGCGCTGATCTTCGCCGGTTTCGTGGTTCTCATCGGGATCCCCGCCGCGACCCAGGTCTCCCGCGCCACCGGCATCAAAGATCCCCAATTTGTTGTCATCGACGAGGTTGCAGGTCAGCTCATCGCGCTCATTGGGGCTCCGGTCTCGTGGAAATCTCTCCTCCTCGGCTTTATACTTTTTCGAGGGTTCGATATCGTAAAACCCCCTCCCATCCGGCAACTTGAGAAACTCCCGGAGGGTTTCGGCATCGTAATAGATGACGTCGGAGCGGGAATTTACGCGCTGGCCCTCATGCAGCTTTCCCTTTATTTCGGTCTATTGCCGAAGTGAAGCCGCATTGGACACTGAACTCCATGGGAATTTCGGACCGGTTGTTGGGCAAGAAGAGCCCGAATGGTAAGCCGCACATCGCTGGTGTCTATCCCAGCGCCGCCTTGCCCGGAGGCGAGGTGCGCATCACCGGATCCGACCTCCGTCCGAGCGAACTCAGACGTCCCCGCGTCCGCTTTGGCGACATCGAGGGCTCTGTCCTCATCAGCTCCGACGATTTTCTGATTGCCCGCGTCCCCTTCGGTGCGTCGTCCGGCCCCGTCGTCATCTCGACCAACGGTCATTCCAGCAACCCGCATCAAGTGCGCGTTGCCGTTCCGATTGTCGAGAATCTGCATCCCGTCGCCAATCCCGCGCTCGACGCCGAAGGCAATATCTACGTCACATTCTCAGGCAGCCGCGGCCAGAAAACGCCAGTTTCGATCTTCAAAATCGACACCAACTACAACGTGAAGCCCTTTGTTTCCGATCTAATGAATGCCACCTCGATCGCCTTCGATCGCACGGGCCAGATGTTCGTCTCTTCGCGCAACGACGGCACCGTGTACCGGGTTGCGCCCAACGGATCGTTCTCATCCTATGCCGAAGGCATGGGCATCGCCACCGGCATCGCTTTCGATCGCATTGGCAATTTGTATGTTGGCGATCGCAGTGGAACCATCTTTAAAATCGCCCCCGATCGGCAGATCTTCGTCTTCGCCACGCTCGAGCCGAGCGTCTCTGCCTACCATCTTGCTTTCGGTCCGCACGGCGACCTCTTTGTGACCGGTCCTACAACATCAAGTTTCGATTGCGTCTACAAGATCGATCCTCACGGCACCGTCTCAACTTTCTTTCGTGGATTGGGGCGTCCGCAGGGAATCGTTTTCGACGTCGACGGCAATCTCTACGTGGCGAGTTCGCTCTCCGGCAAGCGCGGCATCGTTCGCATCGCCCCCGACGGCCATGCCACGTTGGAAGTCGCCGGCGCAGATTTGGTCGGGCTGGCCTGTGCTCCTGGCCGCTCCGCAATCCTGGCCACCAGTCGCCCCGTCGGCAACTCCACCGTCATCGGGGCCGTCCATCATCTCGCCTGGAATATCCAGGGATTGCCGCTGCCAAACTTCGCCACCTAACTGTGTTTTTGATGTTGGATTTTTCGTCGGTGCACCCTGTGTTCTCTGTGTTAAAGAATGTGATGTTGTCGTTGGTCTTACATTCATTCGCGTGCTTTCATTTAAACTTTTCCCATGAACGCCGAGATCGTTGCCATTGGCTCGGAACTCCTGACTCCGTTCCGCCAGGACACCAATTCGCTCTATCTCACCGACAAGCTCAATCAACTCGGCGTCGAGGTTATTTTCAAAACCATCGTCGGCGACAATCTCGCCCAGCTCACCCGGGCCGCCAGTCTAGCCCTGTCCCGTGCGGAGATCATCGTTTTCATGGGGGGCCTCGGTCCCACCGAGGACGATCTGACGCGCGAAGCCGTCGCCGCCGCTCTCGGTCTCGAACTCCAGCGCGATCCCTCGATCATCACCTTGCTCGAGCAACGCTTTGCCAAGCACGGCTGGAAGATGGCCCCCAACAATCTCAAGCAAGCCGACGTGATCACCGGAGCAACCGT
>Ga0070735_10000201_pt1 | contig 72676 bp, 63 predicted proteins | sample Coa_R1_FD_66443 | JGI IMG/M metagenome (GOLD analysis project Ga0070735, IMG submission 66443) | Surface soil microbial communities from Centralia Pennsylvania, which are recovering from an underground coalmine fire - Coalmine... | ecosystem: Environmental > Terrestrial > Soil > Unclassified ...
GGGCCCAGCGCAGCTGAGTTGGGGAGACGTCATGAGTTCGCGAATTTATTTCGATCATTCCGCCACGACACCGCTGGATCCGCGAGTGCTGGAGGCGATGGGGCCGTTTCTCTGCGGCGGGTTTGGAAATCCGTCGAGCTTGCACTATGAAGGTCGCGTGGCGCGGGCGGCGGTTGATCAAGCGCGAGCACAAGTGGCGGCACTCATCGGGGCAGAGCCGGAAGAGATTGTCTTCACCGCGAGTGGGACGGAGGCCGATAACCTTGCCTTGATCGGTGGCGTTCGCGCGAGCGGGAAGCCAGGGCATATCGTTACGAGTGCGATTGAGCATGCCGCGATTCTGGAGACATGCAAGTTCCTCGCGAGCACGGGGACGAAGATCACTCACCTGCCGGTTGATGCTGATGGAGTGGTTCGAACGGAGAGTCTGCTGCGGGCGCTGCAAAAGAGTGTGACTCTGGTTTCAGTGATGGCCGCGAACAATGTAGTGGGAACGCTGCAGCCGATTGAAGAATTGGCTCACCTGACCAAGCTGCATGGCGTGCTGTTTCATACCGACGCGGTGCAGGCGGGAGGAAAGATTGCTCTCGATGTGAACCGGCTGAACGTGGACCTGCTTTCGCTCTCGGCGCACAAGTTGCATGGGCCGAAGGGCATTGGGGCACTCTACGTCCGCAAAGCAGTGAAACTCTCACCCATCGTGTTTGGAGGTGGGCACGAACGCGGGCTGCGCTCGGCCACCGAGAACGTGGCTGGCATTGTTGGGTTCGGTGCGGCGGCGGAGATCGTGCGGAAGGAATTGAGCGAGGAGAGTGCGCGGCTGGTGGGGTTACGCGAGTACATTGTTGGCGAACTACGCAGATTATTTCCCCATGCGTATTTGTTTGGGCATCCGACGCAACGCTTGCCCGGGCATTTGAGTTTGGGATTCCGCGGGCAGGAGAGGGAAGTTGGGAAGTTACTGGCTGCGCTGGATCAGGCCGGTGTTGCCGTCTCGGCCGGCAGCGCTTGCAGTGCACATCACGCTGGAGAACCTTCAGGCGTGTTATTGGCGATGGGCTACGAGGGGGAAAGTGCACGCGGATTGATTCGCATGAGTTTGGGGCGGTTCAATACGCAAGAAGAAGTGGAGAGATTTGTCGAGTTGCTGCAGCGTGTTGTGGCGGATATAAATCCGAGTGTGCATTCTATTGCGGCGCGGCAGGACGAGTTAGAGGTTGCGCCGTTGCCATAGACTGAGCAGGGTATCGCCCCTACGGGGCTCGCCGATGGTTCGAATCTGCTTCCCGGCACTGCCGTGCCGGGCTTTCCCATACCGCCGCTCCGCGGCTTGATGTCGGACGCTTTGGACGGCCGTCTCCGCAGGATAAACGTTCACGCATACGTAACCGTTCACGCATACATACTCTGTTGCACCCGTGATCGAATTGTCCGCCACGTTGTGAATCAGCGATCTACGTGACATAGATTTGCGATGCGGTTTTAAGTCGAACTCTAGCAATCGATCTTTCCGCAACGTTGCGCACTCTTGTTGACTTTTAGTCGCCTGACGGGAGCAGCATCTCATCGGGGCCGAAATCGTTGGCGATTGGGTTGTTCAAGCACTCTCTAAGGATCGGCTCGCATGGTGCGTTAGACCCATACTCTTGTAGCGTCGGCGGAGTCTTGTCCCAGAACTGCGCGGCTTCCGTCGATTGGGCAAGCGCGATCGTAGACGCGCGTCCCCCGGTGATCACTTGCTGGACCTGGTCGAAGTATCCCGTTCCGACAAAGCGCTGATGCTTCACGGCTTCGTATCCGTACTGCGATTCACGGCTGAACTCTTTTTCCTGCAGGCGCGAGTAGGCCGTCATGCCCGTCTGGTTGTAAGCGCGGGCAAGTTCGAACATGCTCAGGTTCAGAGCGTGGAATCCGGCGAGTGTCACGAATTGAAATTTGTAGCCCATGCGCGCCAGCTCAGGCTGGAAGCGGGCGATTGTGGGCTCGTCGAGATTCTTGCGCCAGTTGAAGCTGGGCGAGCAGTTGTAGGCAAGCATCTTTTCAGGATAGCGCTCGTGAATCGCATCGGCGAATTGCCGGGCTTCGTTCAAGTCGGGATGCGAAGTCTCGCACCAGATCAGATCGGCATAGGGCGCGTAGGCAAGTCCGCGTGCAATGGCGGACTCGATTCCGGAAGGAATGCGGAAGAAGCCTTCGGGTGTTCGCTCGCCGGTGCAGAATTCGCGATCGCGGGGATCAATGTCGCTGGTCAGCAGTTGAGCGCTGTCGGCGTCGGTCCGAGCCATGATGAGTGTGGGCACACCCATCACGTCAGCCGCGAGCCTCGCCGCGACCAGCTTCTGAATGGCCTCGGTCGTGGGAACGAGGACCTTGCCGCCGAGATGTCCGCACTTTTTTGCTGAAGAGAGTTGGTCTTCGAAGTGAACGCAGGCCGCTCCGGCCTCGATCATTCCTTTCATCAATTCAAAAGCATTGAGAGTGCCGCCGAAGCCAGCCTCGGCATCGGCGATAAGTGGTGCAAACCAGGTTTGGCCCGGCGAAACCTTTCCCTCCGCGTGATGAATCTGATCGGCGCGCTGCAGCGCATTGTTGATGCGGCGGCAAAGATTGGGAACGCTGTCGGCGGGGTATAGGCTCTGGTCTGGATACATCGTACCCCCGTTGTTGGCGTCGGCAGCGACTTGCCATCCGCTAACATAGATTGCCTTCAGGCCGGCTTGCACTTGCTGCACGGCCTGGTTGCCAGTCATAGCACCAAGAGCATTCACGTACGACTCGGTATGCAGGAGCTCCCAGAGGCGTTCCGCACCCATGCGCGCAAGCGTGTGCTCGATGTGGATTGAACCGCGCAGCCGTAATACGTCGTCGGCTGAGTAGGGTCGCTCGACGCCCCTCCACCGGGCGTTGTGCTTCCAGTCATAGTTCAGGCAGTCTTGCGCGAGCGCGTACTGCGCCATACGCTCGGGTTCGCTCATCTGAGATTCGAGCCCAAAGCGTGACTGGGGTCGGTGTCCGTTTCCATTGGTTGACATGGCAATCTCCTAAAGGCATTTCTGACGAGGTGCTATACCGGGTTAAATTCTCCCTTGACGATCATGGCTTCGCTGATTTCGCGGGCGCGACGGAAGCGGTCGCGTTCATCGGAATCTTGCGGAAGATCGGCGAGCAACCGCTGTAGTTCCTCATCGAAGAGGCGCGTGATGAACTCAGGAGTGTGCTTGACGGACCGGCCTTCGTCGTCGCAAATATCGACGAGATCGCGATGGATGACGCGCTGGGCAATCATCAGGCGGTAAATGCGATCGGTCGCGAGGTCTTCCATATACCCATCGAGCAAGCTTGCTCCTCTGCCGCTGAGGACGCCGTGGCGATAGCGGATGACGGTGCGTACTGCGGCGCGAGTGCCATTGACGGTACGCTGGCCAACTCCAACCGGAACGGGACGTAAGTCGGGATAGCGACTCTTGTTCTTCGGCCGCGCATGCAGCTGGTTTGGATAAGGAAACTGTGCGACGGCAATCGCATTCTGATCGGGGTGGCCGGTCCAGGCACCGTCCATGAGGCAGTCTGCTTCATTCTTTTTGTCTTTTTCGAGAACGGCGAGAGCGCGGGCATTGAGTTCGACATCTTCGCGACTGGGATACAGGGCGGTCATGCCTCCGATGGCGAGAATTCCGCGGTGATGGCAGATCTCAGGCATTAATGTGCGCAGGTTCTGAAAAAACGCGACGTTGAAAGGGATCGTGTTGCGATCGGGCAACACCCAGTCGGGATCGTCGAGATTGAAATGAATCAGGCTTGCCATGTAATCCCAGCGGCCCAGGTTGAGTCCGATGATGTGATCGCGCAGGTTGTAGGTGAACTCTTCCATCTGAAAAGCCAGTGGGTGTGATTCCACAAGCGCCATGCACTTGATGTAGTCGTGAGGCAGGCCGCGTGACTTCGCCAGCGCCTGAAACAGATCGCGCCACCAGATGGCCTCTTCAGCGGATTCAGATTTCGGAATGTAAGTACACAATGGATGCTTCAACTCTGAAGGTTCGATTCCGTAGAAGACGCGGGCCACATCGTAGAGAGACGCTGAAACCAGTTCGCCCGGAATCAATCCGGCTTGGCTGATGTGAAGGCCACGAGGACGGGTGAAGATGACGGTCTTGCTCGGCTGAATGGATACCGTGCGGTCGCGCTTCTTGTCGAAGTACGTTAACTCGCCACGCAGACAGGCAAGAATATTTACGATGCCGGCCTCGTGATGGGTCCATTCGTTTACGCAGGAGTCTTCGAGATCGAGCATGACGCCGGGAGCACCGGAGTTCAACATCTTGACGCAGAGGTCGCCGTCATCGGCGGGGCCGGTCATTTGATTGCGCTGGTCCTGGCACCAATCGGGCAAGGTGATCTTCCATCCGTTGCGGACGGTGTCGGAAGGGAAGTGGTGCGCCGGTTTCTCGCCTTCGAGCGAGCGCTGCAAGCCTACAAGTCTTTCCGTTGCGAGTTCCTGTTGTCGTGGCGTAAATCGGCGATGCAGGGGAAGGAAGAAATCCAGGAACCCCGCAGGAAGATCTCGGGAAGGATCAAAGCCTTCCGGTGTGGTGCTGGCGGGATTAATCAACCTGCCGGTTGCGGGCATTGAGAGTGTGGTTGCCATCTAAGTCCCCAATTCGCTGTTCAATATATTGAACAGTAATTCGTAATGCTGCCCGATCCTATGGGACACCAATTGCACCGTCAAGATGTACGTTCAATATGCTGAACGTACATTCATTTTGTTGTACCGCTACAGGTTTGCTAGGATGAGCCAGAGTTATGGCTCATCGAGAGGATTCACCGTCTGTGGCAGTAGAGCGAGCGCTTGGCATGCTCGAGGCCGTATCCCAAGAGCCAGAAGGACTTAGCAATGCCGAGATCAGCCGGAAACTGGACATTCCCAAAAGCTCGGCCAGCTATATTCTGCGCACACTGGAGAAGCAAGGCTACCTGCACCGGGATGCGAACAGCGGCAAATACCGGGTAGGGCTGAAGATATTGAGCCTGAGCAGGGGCGCGCTGAGCGGCATTGATGTACGCGAGGTGGCGCTGCCGATTATGCGCCGGCTGACGGAAAAGACGAACCTTACCTGTCATCTAGCGATTCTGGACGGGCCCGAGGCTGTCTACATCGAGAAAGTCGAGCCGCAGGGATTCATCCGCATGGACACATGGGTTGGACGCCGCATGCGCGTTCATGCGACCAGCGTAGGAAAGGCTTTGGCAGCGCATATCCCGCAGGAGAAACTCGAAAAGATTATCTCCGAACGTCCGATGGAAAAGCGAACGCCGAAGACGATCACAACTATGCCCCGCCTGCTGAAGGAACTCGAAAAAGTGCGCGCGCTCGGATATTCCATTGATGACGAAGAGAACAATCTGGGAGCACGCTGTCTGGGTGCTCCGGTATTCAATCAGCGGGGTGAGATCGAAGCTGCAGTCGGATTGAGCGGACCGATCAGCCAGGTGAATTCAGAAACGATGCCACGCATTATCGAAGGGCTGAAAGATGCGGCGCGACATCTCTCGATGCAATTGGGCTATCGTCCCCCAGCCAGGCGACCGACGGCAGTCTAGTCAGGTTCTGAGAACACTCCCATGAGCGACAGCGATTCGGTTGGCCGCATTGTGCGCTATTACGGCGAAGGTGATGAGAATTCGCGCCTTCGCACAGGCTGGTTCCAACTGGAGTATTCGCGCACACAGGAACTGATCTTGCGGCATCTGCCGCCTCAGGCGGCCGTGATCATCGATGCTGGAGGCGGGTCTGGAGCGTATGCCTGTTGGCTGGCGGCACAGGGATATAGTGTGCATCTGGTCGATGTCGTTCCTAAGCATGTGGAGCAGGCGCGGGCTGCGTCGGTGCAACAACTTGAGCGTCCATTGGCCTCGGCGCAGATCGGCGATGCGAGACATTTATCGCATGCGGACGGATCTGCCGATGCCGTGCTGCTGCTCGGACCGCTCTATCACCTCGTCGAGAAGGAAGACCGCCTGGCCTGTTTGCGCGAGGCCTATCGTGTGCTGCGCCCGGGAGGGCTTTTGTGGGGCGCGGGGATCAGCCACTTTGCTTCGTTTTTCGATTCACTGACGCAGGGATTCTTCGACGACCCTGCGTTCGCGCCGATTGTTGAGCGCGACCTGGAAGATAGCCAGCACCGGAATCCGACAGACAATCCGACCTATTTTACGGATGCTTACTTTCATCGTCCGGGGGAACTGTCGCGCGAATTTCTGGCGGCTGGATTTCAAATCATGGAGATCGTCGCGATCGAGGGGCCCGGTTGGCTGGCGCGCGATTTCGATCGACTATGGAATGATCCGGTGCAACGTGAACGGTTGTTGGCTGCGGTCCGGAAAGTCGAGCGCGAGCCTTCGATTTTAGGGGCAACATCCCACATCATGGCGATCGGACGGAAATCGCAGAGCCCGACGAAAAAATAAGGGCAGCGAGGTTTCGCTGCCCTCTAGCGTTTCCGCGCAGAATTACTTGAAAAGAGCCTGACACTTCGGGGGGATGTACGCGATCCACGTGCCCACGTTGTTGCCGGCATCTTGCCACATTCCCACCATGGCTGATCCGTTTCCTGAAATCGCTATAACGCTGGTGATCGTGACGCCTTGGGGAATCACAGCACCCGCCTCGACCAGGATTTTCTGCAATGGTTTCAAACCGATGTGTTTGGTCCAGACAAAAGGCTTGCTGGTCCAGGAGAATGGATTGGTGCTTGAGCCGATGACGATTCCATTGTCGGAAAGTCCAAACGCGACGCTTTGATCAACCTTGTTGCCGCTGAGTACTCCGAGGTCAATGAGGCCATCGGTCTTGCTGTAGTAAAACGCGCGGCCGTTTCCGGTGGAATCGGCAGCCTGGCCGACAATCTGCGAGCCGTCCGAACTGGCCGCGATGGCCTCTCCGGCGACAGCGCCTAGAAAGAGGTCGTGCGCACCGCCTGATACCCAACGAACCGGCTGGCGATTGCCCTGCGTCGCGTCTTCCCAGAAGCCGACGATGGTCTTACCGTCGGCCGAAATGCTGGTGGCTCGGCTGCTGGCGCCGGAGGGATGTCCAAGGCCGATGATGCCGTTCTGCGAGGTCCACTCGAAGCCTTCAGCGCCCGGGCAGTACCAGGAGAGGCCGACCACAATGGAGCCGTCATGATTCACGCCCCAAGCGTCGCCCCAGTTTCCGTCCATCACGCAACCTTCAGCGGGGTGGCCAAGATTGAGCCAGCCGGTGGCTTCTTGCCACATCGCAGGAGTGGTGTTGCCGTCAGAGCCCACGATGCCGCCGACGATGGTCTTGCCATCGGCTGAAATTCCGATCGAGGCTCCGTAAGGGTCTCCGGGTCCAAGGTCGACAAAGCCTCCGGCAGGGGTCCAGTGAAATATTTCGCCTCCGTAGTTTGCGGCCATAGTCTTGCCGTTGGAGGAGAAAGCGAAGTTAACCCAGGTGTTGGGAATGGGGTCCTTCAGCTTTGAGATTTTCACTTGAGCCGAAACCGGGGCCACTGCACACACCAGGGCAACTAACACCAACTGCTGACACCAATTTTTCATGGGATCCTTTGGGAGAGACAACTTTCGGGGAAAATTTAGTTGACGGGCCCTCGTAGAACATCAGACGGCCAGAAAGAACATTATCCTGTTATGTATACGCCGTCAATGTAAAACTTATTGCGCGCGCTCCTTTTGGGAGCGCTATTTTCTCCTGCTTAGCCCCGGCTTACGCTACCGCAAGTTTTTGATACGTCAACTGGTGCATCGTCGGATTGACTAGAAGCACCAGGTCTTTCCAATGCATGCGCACCAGTTCACGGTGCGTCCCGGCGCTGAAGGTGATTTCCTCGTGCGCAGAGAGACTCTCATCGGCATACACGGACATGTCATAGAGGTTGCCGAAGGGCGGCATCGCGCCGGTCTCGCAATCGGGGAAGGCGTCTTTGAACTCGCGCTCGGTAGCGAGTTCTACAAATTGAGCTCCGGTTAGCGTTCGAAGGCGTTCGAGATCGACATGATCCGAAGCCGGAATAACCGCCATGGCAAGGATGCCGTCAATTTTGACGATCACGGTTTTGGCCAGTTTCTTGCCGGAAACATGGGCCAGAGCAGCAACGCCCTGCGCAGTGAAAGCGAGCGAGTGGGAGATCACCAAGTATTTGACGTTGTGAGAATCGAGAAAACTGCGAAGCTTGGAGAGCGGCATACGACCTCCTCGTGGGGAGAGAAGTTTGAGGGGCCGGTCACCCGGTCTTACGTGCGATTCGAATTTTAGGGCAGCGCGGAACGAAAGTTCTGTGCGCAGGATCACTTAACTCAGCACGGTCATGCGCGGGCCTCGACCTAGATGTTGACGAGTCAATTGCGATATTCAAGCCAATGGGGCAGGAAACCACGTTGATGCGGTCACGATTCCTACGAACTGCCAGCGGGCCACGTCCGAAAGTCATCTAGTGGAGGGATAGCACGGAGGAAACAATCAGTTGGGCGAGCGCCACTGACTGACCTCCGTGGTCGTGGGAAATGCCTCATTTGGTTGGAGTTTCAAAACCTATGGCCGATGCGACCGAACCTGTACTTGATATCGAAAGAGTGCTCTTTCTCGACGAGCGTAACCGGAGATTTGTGGAGAAGAGGTCGCCTGTCACTGCCCAAGTACAAGATGCGCGAGATTTGTTCTGGCAGATCGCTATCGTCGTGATGTTGTTTGGCGCGGTATTGTTCGTCGCGGCGACCACTCATCTCGTCAACAGTCAACTCACGAAGAGCGGGAGAGTAACAACAGGCACAATCACAAAGAAAGTCGAGTATCACCAGAAAATACATCTGTGCCGTCTAACATATCGATTCTCCGGTCCACCAATCTACGAGCGCGTGACCGAGGTGCCCTATGATATGTGTCGCGATTTTACCGAGGGCCAGGTGGTAGAAGTCCTCTACGACCCCCAGCAACCTCTTTATTCGAATCTCAAGGTCTCGATTAGGAGGGCCAGGTATCCGCTGTGGCCGGCGGTTTTTGTCTTCCTCGTTGTGCTTGTCATCATTTATTCGCAGTTCTTGAAGCTTCAACAGGTACGTTCTTTATGCGCGCAGGGGCAGGTTATTTGCGGGTCGATGATCCGCAAAGACTTCGAAATGGACCGTTTGACGATTCAGTATAGCTTTCGGGCGCCGGCCGGCTTCACCATCCGGTCGCAGGCTGAGGGGTTAACGCGTCGGTCGAACTGGCGCCATGACATGCAGTTCTTTCCCGACCAGCCCGATTTGGTCGCAGTCTTTTTCTTGTCTGAGGCCGAATACTATCTCCTTTAAGGCAACCCGTCCGAAGTAGTCCAACCTTCCCGCAGACAGCGATCCTCGCCTGACTCGTCATCAGATGGCGCAGGCGCTCAATACGTTCGTCGATTGTGTGGATCAGTACTTTACGATCGCTGTAAATGACTTCGGATCGAGGGAGGCTCCGCCGACCAAGGCGCCGTCGATCTCTGCCTGCGCCATCAGGGAAGAGACGTTGTCAGGCTTCACCGATCCGCCGTAGAGAATGCGCAAGTTGTTGGCGAACTCTTCTCCAAAAATCTCGGTCGACTCTTTACGAATCACAGCGTGCGCTTCGGCAGCGATCTCAGGCGTCGCAGTTTTGCCGGTGCCAATGGCCCACACGGGCTCGTAAGCCACGACCAGCTTCGCCGCTTTCTTGGCCGAGATCGCGTGGAAGGCGCGAACACATTGCCGGCGGAGAACGTCGTCGGTCATGCCCGCTTCGCGTTCTTCGAGCACCTCGCCAACGCAGCAGATCACATTGAATCCTGCTTCGAGAGCTGTTTTCAGGCGAAGGTTTACGGTGTCGTCGGTCTCACCGAAATATTGGCGGCGCTCGGAGTGGCCGATGATCACGTGGTTCACGCCAATCGCCGCGAGCTGCCCGACGGACGTCTCGCCGGTGAATGCTCCCGCTTCTTTCCAGTGCACGTTCTGGGCGCCGATGGCGATGTTCGACCCTTTGGCGGCGTCCAGCGCAGCCGGAAGATTCACGAACGACGGGCAGACGACGATTTCGTCGCGAGTGTGTCCGGCAACCATGGGGAGGAAGTCGCGGAAGAAGTCGCGGGTCTGGTCAGGGGTTTTGTACATCTTCCAGTTGGCGGCCACTACTTTTTTTCTCATGAGTTCGCCTTTTCGATTTGGAATGGGGATTTGTCGTTTGTAAGTTTTGTGCGGCCCGCTCAAAGGCGCGAACCGTCGAAATGTCGAATAGAACAAAACGGCATCGCTGAACGTGCTTCGCCGTAGCGAGAGCTTCGGCCGTCGCAGAAAGCGCAATCGGTGCTGCTTCGCTGACGGGATATCCGTAAGCTCCGGTTGAGATCGCGGGAAAGGCAAGGGAACTCAGACCGTGCTCGTCAGCCAATTGGACGGATTCGTGGTGACAGCTTGCCAGGGTTTCACTTTCCCGATGATTGCCATGGCGAAAAATCAGTCCGACTGTATGGATTACATGTTTCGCAGCGAGGTTTCCGCCGGTTGTGATAACGGCGTTTCCCGCTGCGAGCCGCCCGATCTTGCTCACGATCTGGCGGCATTCCGCGAGGATGGCTGGACCTCCGGCGCGATGGATGGCGCCGTCGACTCCTCCTCCGCCAAGCAGGGAAGAATTGGCAGCGTTGACGATCGCGTGGGTGGTTTCCTTCGTAATGTCGGCTGGTCCAACGATCTCGATGATCTTGCCTTTCTTCAACAGCAGTCGCATAGAAGAGACTCGCGGACCGTGCTCAGCGATGACTGGGTCCCAGTACTTAGGTACCGGGTACTGATTTTCTACTTCTTGTCCGTGAGCGCTTCGACGCCGGGCAACTTGCGTCCCTCAAGAAACTCGAGCGACGCGCCGCCACCAGTTGAGATGTGGGTGATCTTATCGGCTACATTTGCCGCCTTTACCGCTGCCACTGAATCGCCACCGCCGACGATCGAAATCGCGCCCCCATTGTCGGCAACCGCATGAGCAATTTTGAAGGTGCCTTTGGAAAATCCTGGCACTTCGAAAACGCCCATGGGGCCATTCCAGACGATGGTGCGCGCGTCCGAAATTTCTTCGGAGAACAGTTCGATCGTTTTTGGGCCGATGTCGAGCGCCATCTTGTCGGCTGGGATCGGCTGGCCCTCGCCAATTTGCTGAACCACTGCATTTGGCTCAGGCTTCATGGCGACAACGTGATCGACCGGCAAGAGCAATTTCACATTGCGCTTCTTCGCCTCGGCCAGCAGGCTCTTCGCGAGATCAACCTTGTCAGCTTCGAGCAGCGACTTTCCAATTTCCTGTCCTTGAGCCTTCAGGAAGGTATAGGCCATGCCTCCACCGATGATGAGCACGTTGACCTTGGTCAGCAAATTCTGAATCACTCCAATTTTGTCGCTGACCTTAGCGCCGCCCAGAATCGCGACGAAAGGTGGTTCGGGATCTTTCAGCGCCTTGCCAAGATATTTCAGTTCCTTTTCCATCAACAATCCGGCGGCGCACTGCTTCATGAATTTGGTCATGCCTTCCGTGGAGGCGTGCGCGCGGTGGGCGGAGCCGAATGCGTCATTTACGTAGTACTCGGAGAGATTGGCCAACTGGCGGGCGAACTTCTCGTCATTGGCTTCTTCCTCGGCATGGAAGCGCAAATTTTCTAGCAGAAGGGTCTGTCCCTTTTCGAGTTGCGTGGCGACTTCCTCGGCCTCGGGACCAACGCACTCGGGGCAGAAGCCTACGTTCTCGCCGCGAGCCAGCTCTTTATCGAGCAGCATGCGCAGACGCTCGGCCACCGGCTTGAGGCTCATCTTCGGATTCGGTTTGCCCTTGGGGCGGCCAAGATGCGACGCCAGGATCAGACGCGCGCCATGCCGCAACGCGTATTCGATCGTCGGGAGGGTCTCGCGGATGCGGGTATCGTCCATGACGCGGCCGTCATCGAGCGGCACATTGAAATCGACGCGCATGAAGATACGGTTGCCACTCAGGGGGAGATCACGAATGGAAAGCTTGGACATGGCTGGAGTCCTCTTTCGGATATTTGCAGTATGCAGTATAAGGATGCGAGCGAAAGCGCGCGACTTACGCGTGGCAAACCGCGCGCTGCTTCGCGCGGCTTGCTCAGATCCCGCGGCGGGCAAACTGCGCCCGCCTCAGGATGACAAGCATTTCTTACAGGCCCTTACTGGCGATGTAATTGATCAGGTCGCGCACGCGGTTGGAGTATCCCCACTCATTGTCGTACCAGGAGATCACCTTCACGCAGTTGCCGCCGACCACCATGGTACAGGGCGAATCGACGATCGAGGAGCGCGGGTCGCCTTTGTAATCGGACGATACCAATTCGTGCTCTTCGTAGCCGAGGTACCCCTTCAGCGGTCCGGCTTCGGAAGCCTTCTTCAACGCGGCATTCACTTCTTCTTTGGTCGTTTTCTTCTCAACCCATACTACGAAGTCGACCACGGAGACGTTGGGCGTGGGGACGCGCATGGAGAATCCATCGACTTTGCCGCCGAGTTCCGGAATCACCAGTTTGAGCGCCTTGGCTGCGCCGGTGGACGTCGGGATCATGTTGAGGGCAGCAGCACGGGCGCGCCGCAGATCCTTGTGCGGGAAATCGAGAATCACCTGATCGTTGGTGTAGGAGTGAATCGTGGTCATGGTCCCGCAGACGATCTTGAACTCATCCTGCAGAACCTTGGCGACGGGAGCCAGGCAGTTCGTGGTGCAGGATGCGTTCGAAATGATGTGGTGCTTGGCGGCGTCATACTTATCATGATTGACGCCCAGCACGACGGTGACATCTTCATTCTTCGCCGGAGCCGAGATGATGACCTTCTTCACTGGCCCGCGCAGATGCTTCTTGGCGTCGTTGGCATCGGTGAAGCGTCCGGTGGATTCGATGACGACTTGCGCGCCGACTGAATCCCACGGCAGGGCAGCGGGGTCTTTCTCCTTGAATACTTTGATGGTCTTGCCGTCGACGGTAATGCTGTCGGTGCCAGCGGAGACTTGATTCGGCAGGTTGCCCAGCACCGAGTCGTATTTCAGCAAGTGAGCGAGAGTCTTGGGATCGGTGAGGTCGTTAACGGCTACGAAATCGAGGTTGGGATCTTTCAACGAGGCACGCAGCACGTTGCGGCCGATCCTTCCGAATCCATTGATGCCTACTTTGATTGCCATGGTTCCTCCGTAAATTTATGAAGGCGTAAACAGACTTGGTTGACGCTGTTGGTTGAACCAATGATGGTAGCAGGGAAGGGGAACTGACGTAAACGTTCACGCCGTTACTTTGGGACGATCGGAGATTCCACTTACCGAAACCGCGTGAGCCGTGTCATTGACAAATCTGCATTCCCGTGGCGCTCGAACCTGCGGGAGCTTAACGAAGCGAAGACAAAGCTGCTTCCCGATGGTTGACACCTGAACGAACCTGGAAAATAATGCTCCGCATCGAACCGCGTTCTCCGCAAGCGGTTCAGGGCCTGCTCGTGGGAAGCAGGGTTATTTTTTCAGATCCACCGGCCAAAGTTCGATACCAAATCGACCGCATAGCGGTCTGCCTACGCGTCGACTCGACGCCGGGAGAAGGACGTCAAATGGAAAGTCTTCGATCACTAAAAATGGTTTGCATCGTCGCGGGCTTCTGCTTTGCGACCGCAGCCACCGCACACGCGCAAACTCTCACCTACGGCCAACTGAATGGAAAGGCCGGCGGGAATCCAACAGCGGCTCCCGTGCAGGGCCTCAACGGGAATCTTTATGGCACAACCGGGTCGGGGGGAACGAGCGGTTTCGGAGCTATCTACGAGTTAACTCCGGACGGACGATATTTGAAGATCTATAATTTCTGCTCCCAGACCAACTGCAGTGACGGCAAGTACCCCGCAAGCCTGATCTTGGCCGCGAACGGGAACTTCTACGGAATGACTGAGGGCGGCGGCAGCAACAACAATGCTACCTGCAACAACGACGGTTGCGGCACGGTTTTCGAAATCACTCCTGCTGGCCGCTTGATCACTCTCTACAATTTCTGCTCCCAGGCGAATTGCTCGGATGGCGCAATCCCCTTTGGTTCGCTGGTGCAAGGAATTAATGGCAACTTCTACGGCACCACGTTCTACGGTGGCATTCACTGCCCGACCTGCGGCACGGTTTTCGAAATCACGCCTTCTGGCCAGCTCACCACTCTCCACAGCTTCTGTTCGCACTGCAATGACGGCTACCAACCACAAGCCGGCCTCGTACTGGCCAACGATGGAAATTTTTATGGGACTACCTCCCAGGGTGGGCCTTCGAACAACGGAATAGTATTCAAGATGAGCCCGAGCGGTGCGGGCTCCATACTTCATTACTTCTGTTCCCAAACAAACTGCGAGGACGGTTGGGGTCCAGAAGCGCCTCTCACCCAAGGTACCGATGGCAATCTCTACGGGACCACCGCCGGAGGCGGCGCCGTTCTGGAAGGGGTCGCGTTTCAACTAACGCTCGGCGGTACATTCACAACCCTCCATGCGTTCTGCTCCCAAGTAAACTGTGCGGACGGCCAGATTCCCTTCGCACCCCTCGTCCAGGCCAATGACGGGAACTTTTACGGCACGACGACCGGCGGGGCCGCGCTGGGCAACATCTTTGAAATGACTCCCGACGGCACGGTCACAACTCTCTACAACTTTTGCGACACCGGATATCCTTGCGTCGACGGATACGAGCCTATGTCCGGACTCACTCAACACACCAACGGCATTTTCTACGGCAGCACAGATTTTGGGGGAATCAACAACCGGACGCTGTGCCCAGACCCGGGCTGTGGCACTATTTACAGCCTTTCCACGGGACTAGGTCCGCTGATCATCTCTAATCCCGGTTTCGCCAAAGTCGGTCACGAAATCAACATCCTCGGCAGCAATCTGACGGGTACGACGAGCGTCACGTTTAACGGCACGCCCGCAACAGACCTCACCGTGACGAATACATACATCAAGGCGACTGTACCAACCGGAGCGACCACCGGAATAGTCCAAGTGACGACGCCGAACGGGGTGCTCTCCACTAACCAAGCTTTCCAGGTGCTGCCTTAGCGCTTTGGGTCATTACCATATGAAGATGTAACCGGAAACCGCCTGATCTGGGCGGTTTTTGATTGAGAAGTGGGCACCTTATGCGCTTCTTGTGTGTATTGATCCATCTGTGACCCTGCGCACATTCTCCCGAGACCTTTGTCACTGTGCCGAGCAGGGCAGGGTCTTCTAATAGAGCGAGAGCATGGGGTGCCGAGCGGCACCCTATCCATACCGTTTTCGAAAGAACGAGGTTGGCCATGGTAAACGACGACGTCGTGAAATGCCCGCTGTGTGGTGGATTTACTCACATCGAGAAGCCAGAACTTCTAGCAGCCCTGAAGGAGCCTCGCATCCGCGAACAGGTCGAGAAATATATTGCCGAACTTCTGGCGTCTCCGGTAGATGACTTGACTGCGGTCGGCGCGTCGCAAGGCGGCAGAGACTTTCAGAAAGATGTGCATAGCTGGAATCCGTGTGTACCGATGTGGCGGCGAAGCCCTAAAGAATAATTTTTCCGGTCGAAGCAGGGGGAGGAAATCATGTTAGTGAGCAAGCAGCAGGCCCTGGATTATCACTACGGGTCGCGTCCAGGAAAAATTGAAGTCACACCGACAAAGCCCTGCCGCACGCAGCGTGACTTGAGCATGGCGTACACGCCCGGTGTGGCTGAGCCTTGTCTTGCGATCCAAAAGAATCCACATGATGCATTCAAGTACACCGGACGCGGCAACCTCGTCGCAGTGCTGAGCAATGGCACCGCTGTTTTAGGATTGGGCGACATCGGGGCGCTCGCCGGAAAGCCGGTGATGGAAGGGAAGGCTGTTCTGTTCAAGCGATTTGCCGACGTCGACGTTTTCGATATCGAAGTGAATTCGCATGATCCGCAAGAGATCATTAAGCTGTGCCAGTTGCTTGAGCCAACATTTGGCGGGATCAACCTCGAGGACATCAAAGCGCCGGATTGTTTCCTCATCGAGGAGACACTGCGCAAGACGATGAAGATTCCCGTATTCCATGATGACCAGCATGGAACGGCGATCATCTCCGGCGCGGCGCTGTTGAATGCGCTGGAGGTTGTAGGCAAAGACATCCGCAAAGTGCGAGTTGTTTTCAACGGCGCCGGAGCAGCGGGTATCGCCTGTGCCGAGCACTATGTGCGCCTGGGAGTGAAGCGCGAGAACATCATTCTTTGCGACACAAAAGGTGTTGTCTATAAGGGACGCAAAGATGGAATGAATCCATACAAAGAGCGCTTCGCGCAAGAGACAAAACTACGAACGCTCGCCGAAGCAATGGTGGGCGCCGATGTGTTCGCGGGACTATCGGTGAAAGGCGCGATTAACGGTGACATGGTGCGCTCGATGGCTCCGGATCCGGTCGTATTCGCCATGGCGAACCCCGACCCCGAGATTACCTATGAAGAGGCGAAGGCGAGCCGGAACGATGTGATCATTGCGACCGGGCGTTCGGACTATCCCAATCAGGTGAACAATGTTCTCGGATTCCCATTCATTTTCCGGGGAGCGCTCGATGTTCGTGCGACGGCAATTAATGAGGAAATGAAGTTGGCTGCGACACATGCGCTGGCCAACCTGGCGAAAGAAGATGTACCTGACTCCGTATGCCGGGCGTATGGTGTCCCTCGCATGCAGTTTGGCCGCGAGTACCTGATTCCGAAACCTTTTGATCCTCGCGTGCTGATGTGGGAGGCCTCGGCGGTGGCGGAAGCGGCGATGCGAACCGGAGTGGCACAAGAGCCGGTCGATCTGGAGACCTATCGTGCGCAACTCGAGCGCAGGCTTGGGAAAGCCTACGAAGTTTCGCGCGCCATGATCCATAAAGCGCAGGCGAATCCCAAACAGGTCGTATTTCCGGAGGGAGAAAACGAGAAGATTCTGCGTGCTTGCCACACACTGGTCGAGGAGAAGATTGGCAAACCAATCCTGCTTGGGGATGCGACGAAGATCCGCACGCGCGCCCGCGAGTTCGCGGTCGATCTCGAAGGAATGCAGATCGTGGATCCGACTGCGTCGGAACACCGTGATGCATATGCTCTTGAATTGTTCCGCTTACGGCAACGTCGGGGCGTGACGCTACTTGAGGCGGAGAAGTTGATGAATGACCGCAACGTTTTCGGCTCCATGATGGTGCACATGGGCGATGCGGACGCGCTGGTGTCGGGCGTGACGCAGCATTTCCCGGATACGATTCGTCCAGCGCTACAAATCGTGCGCATCCGTGAAGGGTTGCACCGGGTCTCCGGTTGCTACGCGATCATCACAAGAAGGGGCGAGGTTTTCTTCCTGGCGGATACCAGCGTCAACATCGAACCAACGGCGGAAGATCTGGTTGAGATCGCCTTATGCACAGCGCACATGGCACGGCGATTCGACATCACGCCTCGTGTGGCGTTGCTCTCTTTCTCCAGCTTCGGCAGCGTCGACCACCCGATTTCCAGGAAGGTGCGCAAAGCCGTGGAACTGATCAAATACGCTGATCCAACCTTGATCGTAGACGGTGAGATCATGGCGGACGAGGCGCTCTCTCCTGAGTTGATCGATGAGCTGTATCCGTTCAGCTCACTCAAGGGCGGGGCGAATGTTCTCATCTTCCCGGATCTTGCGTCCGCAAATATCGCCTGCAAACTGGCTGCAAAAGTAGGCGGCGGCGAACTGATCGGTCCCATCCTCATGGGCATGAGCCGGCCGGTGCATGTGCTGCAGAGATCGGCGGCTGTGGAAGAAATTGTTAACGTGGCCGCCATCGCAGTGGTTGACGCACAGGAAAACGACACGTATGCGCATCCCCACGTGCATGTGTCGGTCGAACCGGAATTGATCGGAGAGGACTAGAGCACGCAGTTCGAAGGTTCCAGCACGACTTGAAACCTTTAGAAACGTTGAAACTTTGGAATGGCAGTGATGGGATGATTTAAGCATCTAAGAGTTGGTGCGGTTCAGGAGAGTTCGCATGTCGACGCTCTGGAAGTCGCGGTACGCGCAGCGTACCCTTGGAATCAAGAGTTCCGCCATCCGGGAGTTGCTGAAAGTAACGCAAAATCCCGAGATCATTTCGTTCGGCGGCGGACTTCCAGCTCCCGATGTCTTCCCAATCAAACGATTTCAAGAAGCCTGCCATAAGGTGCTGACCGAAAACGGCCCGGACGCCCTGCAGTATGGCCCAACGGAGGGCTATCAGCCACTTCGCGAGATGATCGCGCGGAACATCGCGCGATACGGAATTGTGGCGAGCGCGGAAAACGTCCTGATTACCTCAGGATCGCAACAGGCTCTTGATCTGATCGGCAAGCTGCTTATCAATCGAGGAGACCGAATTCTGGTCGAGGCTCCAACTTATCTGGGCGCACTCCAGGCATTTAATGTCTACGGTGCGCAGTACGTTCCTGTGCCAGTCGATGACGATGGGCTCCTCACTGAACACCTCGATTCGAGCCTCCGGGCTGGGCCGAAATTCATGTATATCCTGCCGAACTTCCAGAATCCGTCCGGTGTGACGTTGTCGGAAGGAAGACGGCATCAGTTGATCCTCCTTGCCGACAAGTACGGCATTCCGATCGTTGAGGACGATCCGTATGGCCAGCTACGGTATGAGGGCGATCACATCGCTCCGCTGGTCGTGCTCGACCGTGAGAATCTGCGGCGGGACAATGGCTTCACCCTCGGCAATGTGATTTACCTCAGCACGTTCTCGAAGACATTGGCACCGGGAATCCGTCTTGCCTGGATTGTGGCCCCAGAAGACGTCATCAGTAAGTTGGTTTTGCTGAAGCAGGCCGCGGATCTGCACACCTCGACGTTTAATCAGTATGTAGCTTATGAAGTGGCCCGCGACGGATTCCTGGATCAGCACGTGAAGCTGATCAGGCAGGTGTATCGCGAGCGCCGAGATGCCATGCTGCAGGCGTTGCATGAGTACTTTCCGCATGAGGTTACCTGGACTCATCCGAAGGGCGGACTCTTTCTATGGGTGACGATGCCCGGAGGCACGGACTCGAATACGCTATTCCAGGCAGCGATCGCCGAACAGGTTGCCTTCGTCCCCGGCGACAGCTTCTATGCCAACAATGGCCATGAGGGTGGACGCCACATGCGCCTGAATTTCTCACACTCCCAGCCCGAGCAGATCCGCGAAGGCATTCGCCGGCTGTCGGTAGCCGTGAAGATGCAGCTGCGTTCTCCTCACGTGACCCAGTAAGAGCTGGCGGCTCAGACCGCGCTGCCCGGCTGGACGACGGTCGCACCATCCAAAGCAGCCAGCGTAGAAGTCTTCCGCGCCAGATCGAATTCCTGCCTACGAGTCACCTCACAGCTACGCCGCAAGGTGATTAGCATCACTAGTCCGGGTGACGCGAAACACCGCCTTTCCGGACCGGCCGCCCGAGACTGAATTTAAGAATGGTCCAGCGATCTCCGTATTGGGATGGGCGTGGGCCGGGAGGTGACCTGTGACGATTACCACACTCATTATCCTTGCTGTCCTGCTGCTCGCGGTTGGGCTGTTTGTGCTTCGAGCGGTTCCGGGTTTGCGCGCGTATGTTGCGTTTCGTGGAAAGCGGCTGGTCACCTGTCCGGAGACGCACAAAACCGAGGCGGTAGACGTCTCGGCGAAAGAAGCGGCGTTAGGCGCTTTCCTGAACGAGCCCACACTTCGACTGAACGAGTGCTCGCGATGGCCGGAACGGCAAGACTGCGGACAGGAATGTCTGCGACAGGTCGAAGCCGATCCTGAAAACTGTCTCGTCTGGAATCAGGTGGCGAAGTGGTATGAGGGTAAGAGTTGTGTCTTCTGCCACAAGCCTATCGGACCGCTCCAACATCTTGACCATGCCCCAGCATTGTTGGGCCCGGATTTCAGAACGGCCGAATGGAAGGGAATCAGGCCGGAGCACCTTCCCGAAGTGTTCTCCACTCACCAGCCGGTGTGCTGGAACTGTCATGTCGCGGAGAGCTTCCGCCGACTGCACCCGAACCTGGTGGTCGATCGGCCGCTCGAGCCAAAGCGAATGATATAGGCAAAATGTGGGCAAGCATGCGGAATTCGCGATCAGCCTTTTCGGAGAGAACTCTTTATTCCCGCTTTTGTTACCGCTCAGGACCCACGGTCGCGTTCGCCGAATCGCTCTTATGTTTCTTGAATAGTTTTTGGTAAATGTCAGGCCAGAATTCATCGAACAGGCCGCCGATTGTGCCGTACCCGAGAGCGATGGCCGCTCGACTCAAGGTTAATTCCACGCCGCGGTCGTCTTCGTAAACAGGTATGGCCGGACTGGTCGGAGTTGCCGGGATTACGCGAATTTCCGATCTTCCGGGATAGTAGAGATTGGAAATGGCCCCACTCGTGAGAGATCCCAATACGTTAGAAAAATTGAATTGTCGCCCGCCTTTGTCAGTGTGGCAGACGAACACCTGCTTGACGCTGTAAAACGTCCGGCCCGTGAAACTACCTTCCCCCAGCCGAAAGTAGCGAGGATCCTCTTTGAGCAAGACCGGATAAGCGTAGTTGCTCCAGAATCCTGACGAAACCTCGTCGGCGAGGGAGGCTCCGAAACGTTTTGCGTAGCCCTGGGCGCCTTGTCCATAGGCAGGAAACTCGTTCTCGCCCTGGCTTATTGCAGCCTGCACTCCGACAATTCCGATCGTGGCTGGATCGAAGGCGGACTTTGCGAACAAGTGAAACTTCTCGCGACCCGTTAAGGCCGGAGCATCTTGCCGACTGGTTACCCCAAAAAAAGGTACGACTCCCAGCACCCGTTGCGATTGCTCCTGACGTTCGAGTTCCCTTTCATGTTCAGATTTGACGTTCGGAGTGGCTGAAGTGGGTGCAGCGGGGCGCGGGCTGGGAGGGGGCGCAGTCTGTTGTTGCGGCTGTGAGTCGTTGGATTGGGCCGACGCAAAGGACCAGCATGCGGCGGTAAGAATCAGCGCAATGATGCAACGGCTGCAGGACAACGAACGAGCCGCAGCGTAGCCGTGAGTCTTTACCCCGGGCGTCTCATTCAAAATCTGGCTGGATGGTGTCCGACAGGGCATCAATGTTGAGCGGAGGTATTTTGAGCAGACTGCGACTTATGCGATATCTTGCGATGAATATCGGGCCAGAACTCTTTCACCATGATCGTGATTGTGTCTAGAGTTAGTTGCGTCTCCCATGTACTGATGGTGTTTGAAAGTGTTCGATCGGAGCCAATGAATTTGTGAGGGTCGGTGGGAGTACTGAGAAATGTGCTTCTGGGATGATAACTGTAAGTTGAAATCGCAGCGGCTATGGCGCTCCCCCCGACTTCGGAGAAATTGAACTGGTGGTGACCCGAGTCGCCGCGGGTTATCACGATCCTGCTGACCGCATATCCCGAGCGTTTCAGAAAGCTGCCTCCACCCGACTGATAGAAGCGGGGATCCTGGTGCAGCACGGACGGGAAGACAGCGCCGACCATAAAGTTCTCGATCATGCTATCTCCTGCAGTCGAGCCATACCGTTTTGCGTAGCCCACCCAACCTTGTCCATAGCCCGGTTCGTTATTCTGTGCCTGGTTAATGGCCGCCAGTATCCCCCACCAGGGGTATTCGACGTAATCAAAGGTCCCGAGGGCAACGACTTTGAATTTGTCTTTGGCGGAGAGAGGCGGCAATTTTTCTCGTCCCTGCAGCGTCAGAAAGTTGGGCAACGTGTAGAACAACCGGTCATTCGACGTTCCCGCCACTTTGCCAGCACCAACCTCTTCTATGCTGGGCGTTTTCGGCGGTCCGGAATCCGAGGGCTTCGGTTTGGAGGAATCTTGCTTTGAATTCGCATCTGCAGGCGGCTGCGCCGGCGCTGGAGAACCGGAATCACTGGTCGGCGTAGTCTGTTGGGCAGACAATAGCAGCGAGAAGGCGCTGGCGAGCGCGAACCAAACTACAAGATGTCTGACTACTCTCATGAATGAATCGCTCCCAGTGACGGATTGAAGCCTAATTTCAATTGACGGGATTCTGTTAATAGTACCAACCCACTTAGATGCTCGGAATACGAGATCGCTCTTTTACATTGATTTACAAAACTTTGGTAAGCCCGGCGCAAGCGGGGCTCACGAATGTCCCATCGAACTAAAAGTGAAACCCCAATTCAGTCGTTAACGCGCGTGGCGACACGTAGTGCGTCCCACTGAAGGTCGAAAGGAAATTGTAGAGCGCATATTTGTTCGTCAGATTGATCGCTGTCAGCTGCAGGCTGACTTTATATTTGTCCCCCCGGAAAAGATTGTCGTGCCCGATCGAGGCGTCAAACAGGTGTCGTGGAGCAATCCTCGGCGGGTTATGGTCGTCGTTTTCCGTTACAGGTGCGGGCAATCGAATGAGCGTTGACCCAAATTGCGATACCGGACAGACAAATGGAAGTCCAATGGTCGGAGTCGCTCGAGTGCTGCCGCAGTAGAATCCGGCCTCAAACTCCTGGTCGGCGGTCATGGGTGCTCCGTTCGCAATCATCGACACCGCGGGCTGGCCGTTAAGGGTGGTTGAAGCGGGGCAATTGTTGCCCGGATTCATGCCATAGCAAGGCGCGGAGCCCGCGACTTGTCCGCTATCGTAGCGCCAACTGAAGGCAAACCACGGGCCCGTCTTCCAGGGCTGGTATTGCAGATGCGTCGATTGATTGAACTTCTCGTCGTGGTCGATGCGGAAAGGAAGTCCGTTCTGGCCGACCGTGACTCCCAAGCCCCCGGCCTGCGGCGGGAAGAATCGTGCCGCCACGCTGGAGAAAACGAACGAGACAGTCAAGCCGTGCAGGTTTGGCATGCGAACACTGGCGGCGTAGCCGGGAATTTTCGAGTTATGCCACTCGATCGGAAACGTGATTGGCGTGTTACCCAGCACGCTGAAGTCATAGGCATTATGCGTGTACTTCCAGATGTATTCCCCGTCGAAAACCAGGTAGCGTCCAAACGCCTGCTGCAAGCCGGCATGAAACTCATTGCGAAATCCGGGTCTAAGAGGAGCAGGAACGCAAGGGACAAGTGCCGCAATGACAGCGGAATAGCAGCCATTATTCGAAAGCACTAGGTTCTCGTTGAACGGAGTCTCCAGCGTGCGAGCGTAGGACAGCCGGAGCACCGTGCTGGTATTCTTGATGTTGTAAGCGAGGCCCAGCCGTGGCTCCGCTTGAGATGCCTTGCTCAATCCGTTGTACAGATCGCCGCGCACGCCTAGGCTCAAGGACCACGGGCCCGCGCTGATCGTATCCTGCGCGAAGAGCGCCAACTCCTTTATGTCGGCCTGCCCCTTAAATCCGAACAGTCCACCGCCGCGCGTCAGGTCATAGGGGAGTAAAGTCGTGCACGGTGCGGCGAAGGCCGTTTGCGTCGTCGAGTTGAAACAGGGAAGTCCGCTCGGATCCGACAGCGATGGAAGGAGTGTTGGGTCCACGATTCCAAGAGTGTCTGCTTCACGAAGGAAGGTCTGCTGGTAGGTAGCTCCAAACTTCATGTTATTGATGCCGCGGACATACGCCAGATCCGTATGAATGCCGGCGTTGGTCAGCGTACGGTGCTGTCCGACGGTTTCGCGCTGCAGGTTCAAAGGGCCCAGGTCGGCAAACGGGTCCGCGCTCGGGTAATAGTGAAAATCATCTCGTCGCACATAACCACCCAAGGTGTACACCGTTTGCGGATTGAGTAGCCGCGTCCACGAGGGCGCAACATTGAATGTCTTGATCTTTGAATGCTGGTCCATCGGACCAACCGGGTCTCCCGATGGATCAACCTTCCCGACGTTGAGGTTGTCGTAGGTTTGCGGAGTCTGGAACCAGGAACGCGTCCATGCCAAGTCCAGATGAATGGTGTTGCCGGTCGCGATCTGATAATCAACACGGTCGAAGAAGTTCTCGACGTTTCCCTTGTCATGCATGACCGCGAACTCGGGAGCATCGAGGAAACGTCCGCCGTTCGTGCCATCGATGGCGATGAAATTGCCCCAGTTCTTTCCGCCGTACGCGAGGTCAAAAGAAGCGTTACTCGTTCCGAAGGAACCATAGGAAGTGGTGAAAGAGCCGGTGGGTGTCGTGACACCCTGGCCTGACCGCGTGCTGACTTTAACGACCAAACTTGTCTTGCCACCGAACTCGGCTGGGGGCGCTCCCGCGATTACCTCCATGGACTGAATCGAATTCGACGGAACTCCGTTGGAAAATGTCTTGCTGCTCTGGTCGGAATTCGCCTGCTCGTCGACAGAAACTGTGTTCTCGGCATGATCGCCGAGCCCATGCATCTGATTGTTCGAATCGGCCGAAACTCCGGGTGTCTTCGCCGTTACCGCCGCGCTTACACCCGTCGACTCCGTGGGCATGGGTAGCCGGTCTAGCTCGGCCTTATCCACATCACTGTGAAAAGTGGAATCAGTTTCCACCAGGTCGCCGGCCGACTCATGTACCGTCACACTGGTCGCTTCCACGACCGCTTGCAGGGTAACCGTCAAGGTGACGGGTACGTTGGAGCGGAGCGCCACATCCTGCGTGTACGACGAGAATCCCTTCGCGGTTACGGTCAGGTGATAGGGATTGAACGGAACATTCGGGAAACTGAACTGACCATTCGTATCGGTTTCGGTGCTGCGGTCCAACCCGCTCACCGGATTGTGGATCTTCACCGTCGCTCCCAGGATGATTGCCCCGGTGGCATCAACCACGCTCCCGTTTAAAGAAGTGGCATTGCCCACGGACTGACCGTCGGTGACAGCTGCCGCTACGCAGCCGCTCAGTATCAGAGCGGCGCCTAAACGTAACGCGTAACTCGTATGCATCCATCCTCCACATGAAAGGAAACACTGAAGTAGTTGGCCCGAATTGTGTGCCGAAGGATTTCTTACAGGGCGGGAGGACCGCGATTGGTCAGATCAGAGAAATAAAGCCGCACGTTCGCCACGACAGTCTTTTCGTGCCACAGACCCACGGTGGTGAAGGCGGGAGTCGAATCGGTGGAATTTGGAGCTGGGCTGGCAGTATGCGCCACAACGCAAAGCACACAGGAACCCGACTCGGTCAGATCTGGGTGGTGATGGGTAGACTCCGCCGCAGCTGTCCAGCAGATCAAGGACAGGCAGAGACAGGCCGACCATCTTAACCACAGACGCATCATTTTCCTACTTTGGAGTTAAACTCTTCAAAGCTTATAACGGTTATCCGGGATACAGCAACGTTCGACACGTTACTATAGACGTAGATGTCATCTCATCTCGAAGGCCGTCCCAAACAGCACTTATTTCAAGCGAGGTATACATGGCAGAACCGAGTTACGAGGAACTGAAAGCTAAACTGGCTCAACTGGAAAAGGAAGTCGAAACCAAGAAGCGCAGCGGGGACCTCATATTTAAGGTAGGGGAAAAGGGCGGGGTCAGCGTATATGGCTTGGGCCGATTCCCAGTCACTCTGTATTACGAGCAGTGGAACCGTCTGCTAGGCGCCGCCAACGATATCAAGATGTTCATGGAAGAGAACAAGTCCAAACTCAAACTTAAAGAGCAGGGATAGGGCGGTCTGAAGGTCAAGGAAGCGGGGCTGCGGTGATCCCGCCTATCCACGTACGTCCGGTGTTTTCTTGCCTGTCTGTTTCGCCGTCTTCCGTGCAGCTGAGGCCCCGGACCACAACCGCTGCGGTTACTTCACCAAAGCGCTACTGTGAGGATCTGTTCTTTCCCGATTAGCCCGTAATCCGGCTGGCGTGCTTGCTCGCCGTTTTCCCTCATTACCTCTAGTGAGCGGCCGGCAGTGAGGGCCGCGTGATCGCACCTATAATGTCGCGCAACGTGCGTCCGCGAAGACGATAGGCCGCGATCCCCACCAGTTTGCCGAGAACCGCTCCAGCAAACGCGAAGACGAGGATTCGGACACCGGCGCGAGCGAGCGAATATCCGTGCCAGTGCCAGGCAAACCACCCGATCGATGCGACGAGTGTCGCTCCCATAAAGCGCGCGCCCATGGCGCAGCCACAACTGTCGCCGGATGACGTCCCGGACGCCGATGGATGTTTGCGCGGAGTTGAGAGCATCATTTACCACCCTTGCGGCTGTCACCCTTTTGCTGGACGGTCACGGCAAACGGTTGCGACGCGATCCCGTTGGCGACGACCTCCAAGTTATAGCTGCCGGGTGCGAGATCCGAGGGGATCGCCGCATTGGTCGTAACCACCAGTGCTCCCGTTGCTACGCCCATGGACGCGACCGTGGTCCCGCCCGGGCCCGCGCTGTTGTGGTTGGATGTGCGGCAGTAGCGGACTCCGCCATTGGCGTCCTTCAAGCGCACCAGCGGATAGTTGGTCGCCGCTTGCGAATCGTCGCCGTAGGCCGTGGCTTGAGACAGTCCGTTGAACTGCGTGCCCGAGACCTGGATCGCGTCGCCCGGCGCAAATGACGCAGGACAAGTCTGAATCACGGGCCGGAAGCTATCCTGCGGCACAGCGGCATCGGAGTGATAGGCGTAAAACGATGAATCGTCTTCACGCGCGAAGAACACGTCGCCAGTCGGCAGCAGGAGCAGTCGCGTCACGTAGGTGGGGCAGTTGTTGTTGGGCGGCGCAGCGGTAGGATTGAACACCGTGCCGTCGAATTCGAAATAGGAGTCGGGCGGGTTGTAGTTGCCGGGATTGCTGAGCGGACCTGCGCCCACGAGGATGTTTCCGTTGGGCAGGATTGCGCCCGGCCCGTCGATGGTTCCCAGTTGTGTCTGGCCGCCATCGGGCGAGGGAATCGCGGGGCCATTCGTCCACTTCACGCGTGCGGCGGGGTTGTAGACAGCCGTGTTCTGATTGCCGCCGACGAAGAACGCCGTTCCGTCGTAACGAAGTAATCCCGGTCCGATTTCATTTACGGCGCCGGGAATCTGTCCGGTGACGTCGGTGGGAAGAGTATTCTCGTTGGCCCAGCTATCGGCAGCGATGTTGTAGACGAGAGTTTTCGTCGGCTGGTTGCAGCTGGCAGACGCGATGGTCCCGTCTGGCATCAGGACGAACGATTCTTCGCTCGCAGAGACCGGGCGGGCAGAGAGCGCGCTCCAGGTGTTGGTTGTCGGGTCGAACTTGGCGACGTCGGTGTTCGTGAACGACGCGATCAGGAACGTACCGTCGGGCAGTACCGCGCACGGGGAGTCGCCGACTTGCGCCCATGTGGTCGCGGGATTTGCGGTCGAGGTGGGTGCAGGTATTGTGCTCCACGAGTCCGCCACGGGATCGTAGATCTCGCAGGTGTTGGTGTCATCGTTTGAGAAACTGCCGGAAGCGTCAGAGTACTCGCCACCGCAGACGATCACGCGTCCATCGGCCAGCACAGCGGATGCGAAGTACAGACGGTCCTGATTCGAATCGGCAAGGCGCGACCAGGATCCATTGGCGTAGCTGCCGGAACCATCCGGCGTCAGTTTCCACCAGCGGCGCACACTCACTGCTTGAGTGAAGGCGCTGAATCGTTCCTGCATCATGATCGATCCGTCGGTAAGAAGGAACGCAGTTCCACCATCGGCATTGGAGATGCAGAAGATGATCGAGATGACGCTCCAGAAGATACAGAATATGTAGACAAGCACCGCCCATATCGCGCATGCGACGGTGACAATCACCAGGAATAATACGCACACCACGATCACTATGACGGCGAACAAGACGCAGAAAACCGTCACCACAGTTACCACGACAGCACATACCCAGGAAATGACAGTGACGATGACATCGCAAAGCCACGAGCACGGCCACCAATCGCAACAATGGCTGGAGGTCTGTTGCGCCCATTGCGCGCAAGACTGAACCGCCTGCGAGCCCCATTGGATACAAGTCTGGATCGCTTGCGTCGCCCACCCGATGCAGGTTTTGGTTGCGTTAGTGACCCAATCCAAACAGGCATTAAAGGACACTGTGCCATAGGCGGCGCAACGTTGATAGGTGAGCGAGTAGCTGCGTGAACAATTCGATGGCAGCTTGATCCAGCTGCCGGGTGTGAACGCCATATTTTCCCCAAGCGCGGCAGAAGGCCGCTTTCACATATAGTGCTTGCCGGGTGGGAAACGTTACAGCGCACGCCAAGCCCGATATTCCGATATAGGTGTGCGGCCTATCGGATGACTGTGGCCATGGCAACTGCAGGCAGCTCTTAGGTAAGTTTTTAAAGCGGTAAGCCTTGAAAGCGCAGAATCCTAATCGGTCAGGTAGGAATCTAATGGTCTGATGCGTCATCGAAGGCGTTTCGTCGGATTCATCGTTGTCATTCAGCTTGTTCTCTGGCTGACCCACTACTTTATTTACGAGTCGTTTGTATACCGGCTCCCCGCGACCGGGGCGAGCGATAAAATCTGGCTGCAGGTCATTCTTGGAGTGCTCTCGGTCAGCTTCGTGGCTGCGTCGACCTTGGCGTTCTCTTACACCAGCGCTCCAGTTCGCGTGTTCTATAAGGCATCTGCGGTGTGGATGGGCCTGCTGAGTTTTCTATTCATGGCCGCTCTTTTGGCATGGGCGACCCTGGCGGTGGCCACTGTAGCCCACGTAGCTCTCAACTTCCACCTTATGGTCGAGGTGCTCTTCGCGGTTGCCATGGCGGTCGGCCTGTACGGTGTTTTCAATGCGAGCTGGACACGTATTACTCGAGCCCGCGTGCGGTTAGCCAACTTGCCGGAGGCCTGGCGCGGCCGAAAGGCAGCCCTGGTCAGTGATGTTCACCTGGGACACGTCCGCAACGGCAGCTTCCTGCGGCGACTGATTCGCCTGATTCTGAGCGAAGAACCCGACGCCATCTTTATTGCCGGCGATCTGTACGACGGAACTGCGATTGATGCCGCGAAGGCCGCGGAGCCTCTAAGCCAGTTAACGGCCCCGCACGGAGTTTTCTTTGTTGCCGGAAATCATGAGCAGTTCGGAGATGACAGCAAGTACCTCGATGCCGTGGAAGCGGCAGGCGTACGGGTTCTGAGAAATGAGAAAGTGAATGTGAACGGGTTGCAGGTGGTCGGTGTGCCGTATCGCGATGCGGCGACCAATGGAGGCTTGGCGTCAGCCCTGCGGCGTGTTTCGATCGACCGAGATCGAGCCAGTATCCTTCTGACGCATGCTCCAGACGATCCCCACGCCGCCGAGTCTCTTGGCTTTTCCCTTCAACTCTCCGGCCATACGCATTTGGGACAATTTATCCCCTGGAGTTGGATGGCTCGCCGTATTTACCGTCAATTCGTCTACGGATTGAGCAGAATCGGCAAGATGCAGGTTTTCACGTCCAGTGGAGCAGGCACATGGGGACCGCCGCTGCGGTTGGGCTCGAACCCGGAAATTGTCCTGTTGGAGTTCGAGTAGGGCATGGTCGGGTAGTGTCTAGGAGTAACCCGAATCGATATATGGCAATGCGAAGCCCACGCCATTTTCAGATATAATTTAATGACTGTGCCAAAATTTTCCATCGTCGTCCCCTTACATAACGAAGAGGAGAATGTCACTGACCTTTATGATCGCCTCAAGGTGGTCATGGAGGCTCATGGTGAGAGCTTCGAGATCGTTTTAGTTGACGATGGTTCGACTGATCACACCTTCGCCATGCTGCGGGAAATCGCGGCGGTAGATAGCCGCGTGACAGTTGTGAAACTGCGTCGCAATTTTGGGCAAACTGCAGGACTGGCGGCCGGCTTCGATCACGCGCGCGGCGAGTACATCATCGCCATGGATGGCGATCTGCAGCACGATCCCAACGACATCCCGATGTTCCTCGAGAAGATTGCCGCGGGCTATGACATTGTCAGCGGCTGGCGCCGGAACCGGGTCGATAACTTCTGGATGCGCCGCATTCCGAGCCGGATTGCCAACTGGATGATGGCAAAGATCAGTGGCGTTGATATTCACGACTTCGGCACCACATTCAAGGCATACCGCCGGGACATTCTCGAGCAGGTTCCGTTGTACGGCGAGTTGCACCGCTTCATTCCCGCGCTGGCCTCATGGCATGGCGCCACCATCTGCGAAGTACCCATCAAGAACGTGAACCGCGAACGCGGCATATCGCATTACGGCATCTCACGAACCTTCCGCGTATTTTTCGATCTGCTTACGATTCGTTTTCTTCTGCGTTATCTGTCGCGGCCGCTGCATTTCTTCGGCGGCTTTGGCATGATGAGCATCTTCGCCGGGAGCGCAGTGGTTTTCTGGCTCGGTGTCGAGAAATTTATGCGCCACGTTCCAGTCATGGCCTCGCACGGCCCGCTAATGATGGCCGCGATGGGCCTGCTACTTGGTGGCTTGAATCTTCTTGCGATCGGCTTGCTGGGAGAAATGCAGGTTCGCCATTACCATGAGCCTAGCCGCCGCGCGCCATACTCCGTGGATCGCGTCCTTCGTTCGCAGAACGAAGAGCACAGCGTCTCCGAATAGTACCTCTCTAGAACTCAGCCCCAATTGGCATTAGGCTGCCCCTTGTGGAGCCACACGATGAAGTCCGTGGTCGGTGGTACTCCGCCGAGTTCGCGCAACCGGGTGGCGTTCTGACCGCGATGGTAGTGACTATGCATGGCAGCCTGTGTTAGCGCATGCCTTAGCGCAATCTTCGCCGGAGGCTGGAACCAAGGTATCTCGATGACTTCTTCCAGGCGCGCGGAGTTGAGTGCCTTGACGAAGTCTTTCAACTGGGTCAACCCCTCACAGCCGTATCTCTTCAGATCCGACATAACTGTGAAGTCCTGGACCCTTTTGAGCTCAAAGCCGGCCGTTCGTGGCCCAGTGATCCACAAGAATCCGTGTTGCACCAGATGAATGTGATGCAGCCGTTCGCGGATCGCCTTATCTTCCAGCGCTGCTGGATGCGATTCAAATGCTCGCCAGTGTTCGGCGTCCGCCCATTCCTGATGCAGATACAATTCCGCAAGATAGGAGCTCACGCTACCTCCTTAGTCGAGCTACGACTCGTACTATTCAAATGTCACCCCTAGGCGTCTAAGGACCTACGCCGTGTAATCCACCACCGCCGAGCTGCGATGACCGACCATACCGCCTCCACCAAACCGAATGGCCACGCGCCTTGAAGAAAGCCATAGACCGACCCTAATACACAAGACGCAGCGAAGCCGAGAATAAACCAGGAGCTGCGCCGTTCCAATGCATAGCAGGTGACCATTGCCGTCACGGCAAAGAGGCCGAAGAGGGTCAAACCATTCATCAGAAATGCATTCTACCGAAGAGACGCAGCTGTCTTGACGCGCCTGACCGTTCACCACACTTCCTTGCGGCATCTCAGCGTTATGAGCGGGCTGAAAAACACGGGGGTATAATAAGCCGTTTGTGTTCATGAGGAGTTTTCCCGCTATGGAAAGAGCTACGCAATACGAATTGCAGCTAGCCCGGCGCATGTCTAGACTTGGCACCGAGACGGCATTTGAGGTGCTCAACAAGGCGCGCGCCCTTGAAAAACAGGGGAAAAGCATCATCCATCTCGAGATCGGCGAACCGGATTTCGACACTCCTTCGAATGTAGTGGAGGCCGGAGTAGACGCCTTGAGAAAGGGCTGGACGCATTACGGTCCGTCTGCCGGTCTGCCTGATCTGCGGCAGGCGCTCGCCGAATACGTGGGCCGCACACGAGGCGTGAAAGTAACGAGCGACGAAGTGGTGGTCGTCCCCGGAGGCAAGCCCATCATCTTTTTCACCATCCTCTCGCTGATCGACGAGGGCGACGAGGTCATCTATCCGAATCCCGGCTTTCCCATCTACGAGTCCATGATTCACTATGTTGGTGGCCACGCGGTGCCGATTCACCTTCGCGAAGACCGTGATTTCTCGCTGGATGTGAACGAGTTGGCCGGGCTCATCAGCGAGCGCACCAAGTTAATCATTCTTAATTCGCCGCAAAATCCCACGGGCGGAGTGCTTGGCCGGCGCGACATTGAGCAGATTGCCAAGGTGATCGGCGACCGCAACATCATGGTCCTCTCGGACGAAATCTATAGCCGCTTGTTGTTCGATGGCGGCGAGCATTTCTCGATCATGTCGGTGCCAGGCATGCAGGAGCGCACGATTCTACTCGACGGATTCTCGAAAACCTACGCGATGACAGGATGGCGAATGGGCTATGGCGTAATGCGGGCCGACCTCGCCACGCATATGGCACGGCTGATGACGAACTCGAACTCGTGCACCGCCAGCTTTACTCAGGTGGCAGGTATCGAGGCGATCCGCGGAGATCAGGAATCGGTCGATCACATGCGCGATGAGTTTCAGCGCCGTCGCGATGTGGTTGTCGGCGGGCTGAACAAGATCAAGGGTTTTTCGTGTCGCATGCCGAAGGGCGCGTTCTACGTGTTTCCGAATATCACGAAAACAGGATGGAAGTCGAAGCCGCTGGCGGATGCGCTGCTGGAGCAGGCCGGAGTCGCGGCGCTCTCGGGCACCTCGTTCGGAGAGTTCGGCGAAGGCTATCTACGGTTCAGTGTGGCGAATTCCATGGAGAATCTGCAACAAGCCCTCGAACGTATCGATCAGTGGACGAAGAAGAATCTGTAGCCCGGCAATCCGTAGTTAGCAATTGCGATGAGCCAGCCCTTCTGAGGAATGTTTCATGGCAACCAAGAAAGCCAGCAAGAAGAACGTAAGCGGCGCTGCAAACCCTAGTTCAAGCCGTCCACAGGCTCCCGGCTATGGATTTCCGGAAGGCACCAAGGGCTTGCTGTCCTGGTCCTGGGCTGAGCAACGATTAAAGAAATCCCACAACTATTGGATCACCACCGTCCGACCGGATGGCTCTCCGCACGTGATGGTGGTCTGGGGCTTGTGGCAGGATGGGCGCTTTTTATTCAGCACGGGAAGCAAGTCGCGCAAGGCGCAAAATCTCGCTGCGAATCCAAGGTGTGTCGTCTCCACTGAGCATGCCCACGAAGCGGTGATCGTCGAAGGCATCGCCGAGATCGCTGATGTTGCGGCGCGCCGTAAGCTCATCCCGGCATATGAGCGCAAGTACCATTGGGATCTGTCGAAAATGAAAGACGACATGCTGTCGATGAAAGAGCCGGTTTTTGCGGTGCGTCCAAAAGTGGTCTTTGCGCTTTGGGAGAAATACTTTCAGACGAAATCCACTCGATGGCGCTTTGAATAGAGCTTTGTAGTATTTACTCACTTCCCGATGTGATTGTAATCACCGCCTTGGGCCAGTGTCCCCGATAGCCTCTTAAGAGCAGTTTCCTGCGCTTTCTCGTGCCAACTCCATCACGACGCCAAAAGAGGACACCATGTCGGTCATCGATTCGAATTCCGCAAACGTGCTCCGCGATTATTCCATTGAACAACTCATTGAGGCCGCGAATCTCATGCGCGGATACGATCTGGTAACGCTGCACGCCGCCGGATCTGGTCACGCCGGAGGCACGCTGTCCATCATGGATATCACGGCCGCCCTGTACCTGAAGGTTGCGAATCATGATCCGAAGAATCCGAACTGGTCCGACCGTGACCGTATTATCTGGTCGACGGGGCACAAGGCCCCGAGTCTCTATCTTGGCTTGGCCTTCGCAGGGTTTTGCTCAAAGGACGACGTGGTGACACTCCGTAAACTGAGTTCGTCATTTCAAGGCCATCCGCATTGGCTGAAGCTGCCCGGAGTGGAAGTTTCGACGGGTTCTCTGGGCCAAGGTCTTAGCATCGCTGTTGGCATGGCGCTCGCAGCGCGTCTGGATGGGAAGAAGCACAAGATCTTTTGCATCATGGGCGACGGCGAGCAACAAGAAGGTCAGGTGTGGGAAGCGGCGATGGAAGCCGGCCATTACGCACTCGACAATCTGATTGGCATCATCGATTGCAATCGCCTTCAGATCGACGGCCTCGTCAAAGATGTGATGGATGTTGAGCCTCTCGCCGACAAGTACCGGAGTTTCGGATGGAATGTGCTGTGTCTGGATGGCCATGACATGGGACAGGTTGTCGATGCCTTCGAACAGGCACGGTCCATGAAGGGCCATCCAATCGTGCTTCTCGCTCACACGGTGAAAGGTAAAGGCGTCAGCTTCATGGAGGACCAGGCGGGTTGGCATGGGAAGACGCCTAACTACGAAGAGTTGATGAAAGGACTCGAGGAACTGAATCTGAAAGGTCAGATTCCGTTACAACAATTGCTCGATCGAGCGAAAGAGTATCAGGAAGAGGTGGACCGCAAGCTCGAAGCCAAGATGCCGAAGTTCACGCGCAATTACTGGTGGAATTCTGCCGAGACCATGAAAGTGAAGATGGAGCCGACGCGGAAAGGTTTTGGTCAGTCCCTCGCCGCGAATGGCGACGACGAGCGCGTGGTATGCCTTGGCCTGGATATTTCAGGTTCTATCACCATCAGCGATTTCTATGCCGGGAAGCCGGAACGCAAGAAGCGCTGGCTCAGCATGGGCATCGCAGAGCAATCCGCGACATCGGCCGCTGCCGGTCTGGCGCGGGAAGGGAAGTTGCCGGTATTGGGGACCTACGCGACCTTTGCGGCAGCCCGCAATCTGGATCAGATCCGCACGTCGGTCTGCTACGGCAATTTCAATGTGATGATCGCGGGCGCGCATGGAGGAGTTTCCGTAGGCCCCGATGGTGCTACGCATCAGGCGCTCGAAGATGTTTTCGCAATGCAGGGCTTGCCTAACATGTCGGTTGTCGTGCCGTGCGACATCGTGGAGACCCGGAAGGCGACCGATTATCTCTTACTGCACCATAAGGGCCCGAAATACATACGGTTTGCGCGCGAGGCGACTCCCGTCATTTCAGACGAGAAGACGCCGTTCGTTTTCGGCAAGGCAAATGTGATTCGGTTGCGGAAGGAAGGCCCAAGTTTTCTCGATGCATTTGAGACAGTGCTGGCATCAGGCTACGAGAACGAACAGGAAGACCTGAGCATCATTGCTTGCGGACCGATGGTTCCCGAAGCGATGCGAGCCGCCTACATCCTGAAGAAAGAACTCGGCTACGAGGCGCGTGTGCTCAATATGCATACCTTGAAGCCGATCGACCAGGAGGCTGTTGTCAAAGCTGCACTCGAGACGGGTGTTGTGGTCACTGCGGAAGAGCATCAGATCGGCGCTTTGGCGTGGAGAGTCAGCGCGATTCTGACCGAGAGTCCGCAACTGTACGGGCTCCCAGTCATCACTGGAGCCATCGGTGTTAAGGACCGTTTCGGCGACTCCGGGGCTCCGTGGGAATTGATCAAGGAGTTCGAAGTCAGCGCGGAGCACATTGCGCATAAAGCCGTTGAACTCATGGCCGTCAAGAAGAGACCTCCTGTGAAAAGGGAAGAGCCAGCGTTCGCCGTGACGCGCTGACCAGCCTCATCGTTTCGTTCTCGCGAACCGCGGATCTCATTACTTTCGTTACCCTTGCGGAACCCGTCCGGGTATCCGAGGTTGCAGTTTTCCCCCCTATAATTTGCTCAAGCCACACAAGGAGTGTTCGTGTTGCACGGCGACCAGACCGTGCTCATGCAAAGTTGCGGCGAGGACGAATCTCACGTTATGGGAAAATCGCACACTTCGAAACAGCAGTCCGCGTTGTGGGTCTACAATCCGTGGCTCGATCTAATCGTGGGCTGTGGCGCGTGGTCGCTTCCATTACTGCTGATCTCGTATCTGTCGCTAGCCTCAAGTGCGCGGATGTGGTCGGTTGTCTTTTATGCGCTGGCGCTGTTCTTTAACTATCCGCATTACATGGCGACGATTTACCGCGCCTACCATCGCGCCGAGGATTTCGAGAAATATCGCATCTTCACGGTGCACATTACTGTGCTGCTCCTGCTCACGCTGGTGCTTTCACACTTCTGGTTAGGTCTGCTGCCCTGGATTTTCACCATCTATCTGACTTGGAGTCCCTGGCATTACAGCGGGCAGAACTATGGCCTCTTCATGATGTTCGCCCGTCGAGCCGGTGCGAATCCAGACAAGCGCACGCGTGGAGCTCTGTACGGAGCATTCATCGTTTCGTATCTGGTTCTCTTCCTCGGATTTCATACCGGGGCATCGACCGATCCGCTGTTCCTGTCTCTTGGAATTCCTTCGATCGTGAGCCGTTGGGAACAGATCATCCTTATCGCGGCCTTCGTGGTGCTTTCAGTCTTCGGCCTTTCCCGTTTATCCAGAGAGACAGGCTGGCGGCCGTTGCTGCCCTCGGTCACGCTGTTTTCCTCGCAGTTCCTATGGTTCCTGCTTCCGGCTGCGATCTCGTTGCTGCGACATCTTGATATTCCGCAGAGTCGGTATAGCAACGGAGTGCTGGCGGTAATGCATTCGGCACAATATTTGTGGATCACCAGTTACTATGCACGCCGAGAGGCCACGAGTGAGGGGAGAGAGAAGCAGGGCAGTGGCTGGCGGCCATTGGCTTATTTCGGCGTACTGGTTGTTGGCGGAATCGCTCTGTTCATTCCGGGACCATGGCTGGCTAGTCGCGCCTTCCATCATGATTTCACCGCAAGTTTCCTGATCTTCGGAGCCCTGGTAAATATCCACCACTTCATTCTGGACGGGGCCATCTGGAAGCTGCGCGATGGTCGGATTGCCTCGCTGTTGCTCAATTCCAAAGGCAAGGTTGAGGAAGCGATGGCCAACGCTGGCGGATCGCTCGCGAACAAGATTCGCTGGATCGCGGGAGACACTTCGGGCGCAAGGAGACTGCAGATCACTGCAGCACTTTTACTGCTTGGGTGGGGAACTGTGGATCAGGTGCGACATTACTTGGCATTGCGTAGTGACGATGTGCATGCGTTGCAAAGAGCAGCGGCGCTGGATTCCTTCGACAGTCAGTTGCAGATGCGGCTGGCGCGAAAGGAAATGGATAACGGAGATGCGCAACAAGCCGAATTAGCTTGGCGTCGCGCCATGCAGGCAAATCCTACGGATCCCGGACCGCAGCAAGCGCTCCTGAAGTTCCTGCTCGATCAAAAGCGATTCGACGAGGCCTTCAGCCTGACCGAGACATCACTAAAATACTTCCCTAAAGATTCGAATCTCCTGATCGACCATGGAATTTTGGCGCTACAGTTCGATCATGACGACGATGCGCTAAAAGATTGGAATAAGGCTCTGGCCATCGACCCTAATCAGAGCTTGGCCCATCTATACCTCGCCCATGAGTTGGACCGCGAAGGCAAGGCTCAACCTGCCGCCGAACATTACTGGATCTATCTGCAGAAGATTGGTCAGAGTCAAAAGCGGCCTGCGCCCGATTTCGTCATCGGGATCATTCTTCGGATGGCGGACTGCCAGGCTCGAGCTTCGCAAACAGAGCTCGCAATTAAGTCGTATGAAATGGCCCAGAAGCTTGCAGCCCAGACCACACAGCCCAAGCTCGAAACCATTGCATACGTGAATGAAGCGGAACTGCAGGCGAAGGCCGGCAAGCTGGATGAGGCGCTCGGGCTATATCAGCAGACGCTACAACTCGACGCAGCCAACGGGGATGATTCCGCGACTGCGGCCGACTGGTTTGCCTACGGGCGATTCCTGGAGGAATCGGGTTTTCCCGAAAAACTTGCTTACGCGTGCCTTTTGAAAGCGGAATCTGCTGCAAAGCTCGCCGCGAAACCGCCGCTACCGGAGTCTGCCCCAGTCACTTTGGCGAGACTTGAAAAGCATCTTGGGTCCGTTGCCGCTTCCGTTCGCCGCAACCCTGAACCGGCCCTGCAAGAAGCAATACGGCTGCGCCGGTAGACTCGGCCGGGCGTCTCTGCATCCTAACAGTCATTGACAGTGGGTTTTCGGTACTGAACAATGGGGTATCCCTGCAATTAATAGTTCCGTACTCCTGAGGAGGAAAGTGTATGGCCGACGAAGGCGAACACCTAGTTGTGGAACAGCAATCCAATGCTGGTAAGTGGATCCTGATCTTGGTCGCGATCGTGGTGATAGCGGTTGCCGGATACACGCAGTACTCGAATCATCTGGCGATTCAAAAATTGAACAGCGATCTAGCCGGTAGTCAGGCAGAGGTCAAGGAACTGCAAAATCGGATGCAGACATCCGAGGCGCAGGAGGAAGCCCTGGCACGTCAGGCCGGTATGACCAAGAAGGAACTGGCCGAACGGACGAGGGAAATCCAGGCGCAGCAAAAGGCCGCGGAAAACCGCCTGGAGGAGGAAGCGAAGGCGCAGAAGGCTCAGATCAGCGCCGTCAGCGGAGATGTCGCCGGTGTGAAGACCGACGTCGGCGGTGTTAAAACGGACGTGGCTTCTACCAAGGCAGACCTTGAGGCCACTAAAGCCAGGCTGCAGAGCACCGTGGGCGACTTGGGAGTGCAGAGCGGCCTGATTGCCAACACTCGATCCGATCTCGAGGTGCTGAAACATAAGGGCGACCGGAATTACTACGAGTTCACGCTGCTGAAGGGCGCGAAACCGCAGCCAGTAGCGACCGTCAGCCTGCAACTCAAGAAAGCCGACCCGAAGAAGGGGAAGTTTACGCTGAACGTGACTTCGGACGACAAAACGCTCGAAAAGAAGGACCGCAACATTGCCGAGCCGATCCAGTTCTACTCGGGCCGCGATCACCTTCTGTTCGAACTGGTCGTGTGGAGCGTGGACAAGAACAAAGCTACGGGATATCTCAGCACTCCGAAGAATGCCCCGGTGCCGGTGACGGCGAGCGGGGTCTCGGGTAGCGGCAATTGAACGGAGCGTTCTTCCCGGGCGCGCACGTGCTCTTGCAAATCGTGCTGCGCACGGGCGTGATCTACCTGTTTGTGCTGCTCGGTGTACGTCTTAGCGGCAAGCGTGAGGTCGGGCAAATGACTCCGTTCGATCTCACGCTGCTCCTTCTGCTCTCCAATTCCGTACAGAATGCGATGACCGGCCCCGATACGTCGCTGATGGGCGGCGCCGTGGCGGCGTGTACGTTGCTGGTCCTGAACTATTTCGTCGCAGAGGCTTCTGGCGCGAACCGCCGCTTTCGTCGGATGATCCAGGGCCAGCCCTCTCTGCTGGTTCACGACGGGAAAGTGATTGAGTCGCATATGGCTAAGGAGCACATCAGCATGGACGAACTGAATCGTGCCTTGCGCGAGCATGGCATCAACAGCGTCGATCAGGTCGCCCTGTCAGTTCTCGAGGTCGACGGTTCGATCTCGTGTCTGAAGTATGACGAGATCAAGCCAGACGCGAACACGCATCTGGTGCGGCATAGAGGCATTCAGAAGAAGAGTTGACTCCGCGCTGCAGCTCTTCGGATTTCCGTAGCTCATTACATTCCCGTCACTACTCGGATGCCAAGAACTTCAGGCACACCGGCTGACCCACTTCGAATGTCTGGCCCGTCGGCGTGAGCTTGCCTGTCTTCTGATCGATGCGGAACACGACGACATTATTTGAAGTCATGTTTTCCGCCAATAACAAAGTGCCGGTCGGATCGAACATGAAATGACGAGGCGCTTTGCCTTGCGTTGGCGTGACTTCGACCGGAGTCAGCGTGCCTTTGGCCGCGTCGATCGCAAATACGGCGATGCTGTTGCCATCGCCGCGATTCGAGGCGTAGAGGAACTTGCCGGATGGATGGATCTCGATTTCGGCGTCTTCGATCTCTCCCTTGAAGCCTTCGGCCTGGGTCGAAACCGTTTGCAGCGTGCTCAACTTCCCCGTGTTCGGATCGTTGGAGAAGACGGTGACGGTGCCTTTCATTTCGCTGACCACGTAGGCGAACTTGCCCGATGAGGCGAGCGCGAAGTGTCGCGGGCCGGATGCTGGATCAACCTTGGCATAAGGCGGATTGTTCGGCGTAAGCGTGCCTTTGCTGGCATCGAACTTGTACACAAGCACTTCGTCGAGTCCGAGATCGTCGACGTAGGCGAAGCGATTGTCGAGCGAGAGATCGATCGAGTGGGCGTGCGGCGCCTCCTGCCGCTTGGGATCGGCGCCGTGCCCGGTATGCTGGACGAAGCTGGATGCCTCACCGAGCGTGCCGTCCGCATGTGCGGGGAACACCGCGACGCTGCCGCCATCGTAATTGGCGACGAGGACCCACTTTCCGGTCTTGTCGACCGATATGTAGCAAGGGCCGGCGCCGCGCGATTGCACTTCGTTGAGGAAGGTCAATTTACCGGTGGCCTTGTCGACGGAAAACGCGCTCACCCCTCCGCTGTTCGGCCCTTTATAGTCCCCAAGTTCATTGACCGCATACAGGAAGCGTCCGTTCGGACTTATCGCCAGAAAGGACGGATTGGTTGTCTCAGCCGCCAAGCCAAGGGGAGTGATCTGTTGTGTGGCTGTGTCATAACGATAGACATAGATCCCCTTGCTGGAGCTTCCATTCTGCGTGTACGTGCCGACGTAAAAGAAATAGCTGCCGACTTTTGGTGCGGGCGCCGCGAGTGCTGTGAGACTGAAAGAGACCACGAGAAGTAGAAAAGTTGCAAAAGAGCGGGATAGGGTCATGCCGCTATAGAAACGCATTCGGGGGTCTTCATGCAAGCGTTTACTTCGTAAAAACGATCGGCACCGTGTAGTTGTACGGCCAGATAATCACGCTCACGGATGTTCGTTGATTGAACTCGGTCAGCGGTTTTTGGAAAGCGACGATGATTGTCCGGTTCACCGTTTCTCCCGGTTCCAGCCTGACTTCGGGCGCGAGTGCGGGCTGCGCCCCATTCTTCAAATCAGGGAAAGCCTGGAAATAACGGTCGAAATCAACAGAGGAAACCGCGTCTGCCTTGGCGTCTCCGCTGGGAGCTTTGACTGAGCTCTGAATTTCGCGAATATAGAGAGCCTTGTCGCTGCTGTTGTGCAGTGTGAAGGTCAACGCGACCATCGTAGCGTTCTGCCCGGGAATTTCTACCGCAACCACGTTATCGAGGGAGCCGGAGCCCTGTGGCTTGGCGCGCTTCAGGAACGAGGCGATCAGGACCACAACGAGCACAGCGCCCACCGCGGTCAATACGATTTTTGCCGGAGGCAAATTCTTTTTGGCGGTGCCGTACTCTTCGCCAATGTTGATCGTGGGACCGGTGGGAGCGGCAGCTGCTGGAGCTGGCGTTGGAGGAGTCGTCGGAGATGGTGGCGGTTGGTCAGGCATGATTCGTCCTTTGTCGGATTCTACGCCTGCCGCGGGATCTCGCGCGTGCTTGTACGGTTGATCAGCTGCACGCGAGATCCCTCGACCCGCTGGTAAATGCGCGGGTCTTCGGGATGACGCCTTCCAGATATGGATTGTTCTTTAGATTCTGTGAGGGTCACTTTTCACTCTTTCTCGTTTTTCCCGATGGCTGGGGCGGAGATCTCGGCGACAACCTTCAGGTCATGATCGCCGCTCGACCAGACTTGTTCTCTTACGGTCCGCGGCAGAATAACGCAGCCTTCAGAGGCGCAGCCGGGATGCTCCTTCGAATCGCCGTGCATCAGGAATCCGCCGCGGCTGAAGGTTTCGGTTCCGGCAACCGGACTGAGGCGGAGGACGAATGGCCCATGATTTTCGGTGTTGACTGGAGGTCCGATGATGGTCCAGTCGCCTTGGGGGATCGGCCCGACGTTCGGGACTGATTGCTTTTCGGGGTTGTTCTTGCCTTCTCCGGCACCGGAGTATCCGGTAGCGACGTGCGTGCCGTCTTGTTCGAGTTCGCCAGTTTTCTGGGAGTAGGTCCAAGCTTGGCCCTGGAGATCGTTTGTCAGAGTTTCCAGTTCGTGTTTTGAGTCTATGCGAGTCATTTTTCGGTCACTTTCCGCAAAATCTTGATTTCATTGGAGTTACGCGCTAGGGCTTTGCATTTATGTCTGCAAAATCCTGATTTCAGGGTGGTTACACGTAAAATCTTATGAAATAAGGACTTAGCGCCAGTTTCTGGGCCGGCCGCTACGCAAAGCATTGATTCAACAGTAGTTATAAGCAAAATATTACGAAATAAGGACTTCGCGCTTGCGTTCTGATGATCACTTCGTGTGAGTCTGGCTCGAATATCCGCGCGCACGATGCCAGTTTGTGCTTTCCATCAGCTGGGTAAAGGTCATTCGTCACAATGGAAGGAATAAATCTGTGGAAAACATTCACGCGCGGCGTTGCTGCGTAGAGGGTTTCTTTTGACTTGCCCACCTTTTGGTGGCTACGAAGAGCCTTGGCAGGCTGCGGTCACTTTGGAGCGCAGGAGCGTTCCTCAGCGATTATGGCCTGGTCTGAAGCCGTGCCCTGTTAATACGGATTTGCAAAGCGTCGGGCTGTCTTACCAACCGTGCTTCATGGCTTTGGCGAACTTATCGGTCGGCAAGGTATTGAGGATGTCGTCTTTCGTGAGCCAGGCGCGCCGGGCTTGCAAAACTCCGAAGCGGATTTTTTCCATGTGTGAGGTATGGTGTGCGTCGGTATTGATGACGGTTTTTACGCCGTGCTGCTTCGCCTGGCGGAGGTGAACATCGTTCAGGTCGAGGCGATCCGGATAGGCGTTTAGTTCCATCGCGACCTTATGCTTCGCGGCCGCTGTGAGCACGGCATGCATGTCGAATTGGTAGCCGTCGCGGCGAAGCTGGATGCGCCCGGTGGGGTGTCCGAGGATCGAGGTATTTGGGTTCGCGATGGCTTTCAACAGTCGCTCGGTCATCTTGGCTGGCTCCTGATTGAAGACCGAGTGCACGCTGGCGATGACGACGTCCATCTGTGCCAAGACGTCGTCAGAGAGGTCAAGGTCGCCGTCGGCCAGGATGTCGACTTCAATGCCGGCGAAGATGGTAATGCCGTCGAACTTCTTGCCTGCTTCACGGATGCGCTGAATATGCTCGACCGCGCGTTTGTCGTCCAAGCCGTTGGCGAATGCGAGATTCTTCGAATGGTCAGTGATGGCCATGTATTGATAGCCACGCGCCTTGGCGGCTTCGGCCATCTCTTCGATGGTGTTGCGACCGTCGGTCTCGACGGTATGCATGTGGACGTCGCCCTGCAGATCTTCTTGCGTAATCAATTGCGGTAGGGAATGGTTTTGCGCCAAGTCGATTTCCCCGAGGTTCTCGCGCATCTCGGGGGGAATGTAATCGAGATTGAGTTTGCCGTAGATTTCCTCTTCAGTTCTACCGGCAACCGGTTTCTCACCTTCCAGAGTGGACAGGCTGTATTCGTTGAGCGTGTATCCCATCTTGAGAGCGCGCTGGCGGAGGGCGACATTGTGCGCCTTGGATCCGGTGAAATACTGCATAGCCGCGCCGAACGACTCGGGCGGAAGCAGGCGAACGTCGACCTGCATGCCCTGACGCAGGTGGAAGCTGATTTTGTTGTCGCCGCTGGCGATGACGTCCATGATCGGTGGATATTTCGCGATGTAGGCGATGGCCTCTTGCCGTGCCGTTTCGCTGCAGCAAGCCTTTCCGGTGACCAGAATATCGAGATCGCCAACAGTATCGCGGCCGCGACGTAGTGAGCCGGCCGGAGTGATCTTGTCGATGCCGTCGAACTTTTCGATATAGGCCGTCAGCTTTTCGCATTCGAGTTCGGCAGCGTCGATGAGGAAGCGGCCGCCGATGCGGCGATAGTCTTCGATCGCTTTCAACAACTTCGCTTCGTGCTTCTCGCCCATGCGAGGCAACTCGCGGATCTTGCCTTCCCGGGCAAGTTTTTCGACTCCATCGACATCGCTGACATGGTAGGCACTCCAGATGAGGGCGATGGTCTTCGGTCCTAGTCCCTGGATCTTCAGCAACTGCAGCATCGAAGGATGGTATTTCTCCAGAAGTTCGGCCTGAACAGCCAGCTTGCCAGTATTGAACAGCTCCTGCAGGTTCGTGAGCATGCCCTTGCCGATCCCGGGAATGGCCAGGACCTGTTTGGGCTCAGCAATGATCTCTTTAATCTGCTGGGAGTGATTCTCGATAGCTTGGGCGGCGTTGCGATAGGAGCGTATGCGGAACGAGTCCTGCCCATCGATTTCAAGCAGGTCGGCAGTCTCGAAAAGAATGTTGGCGATCGCCTTGTTATCCACGCACCAAAGATAAACAAGAACGCGGCGAAGAGCTAGACCGGCGCGATGAGAGGGGAAAAGCAGCAGAAGCACACATCTGTATGGCGGCTGAACTGGCGCATCCGCTGGAGCGGAGAATACCGCAACTTCGACGGCGCTCTACGACGCCTTAACTACGTTTGCAGCCTGAGGGCCTTTCTGACCTTCGGCGATCTCGAATTCGACCTGATCACCCTCTTGCAGACTCTTGTACCCCTCAGAACTAATCGCGCTGTAGTGAACAAAGACATCCGGCCCATCAGCGCGACCGATAAAGCCGTATCCTTTGGCGTTATTGAACCACTTAACGGTTCCTTTCAGACGTTCCACGAGCCCCTCTTTCTGCACGTCCTCTACAGGGGCAACGGACGTGCCCGCAGTATTGAGATGCATTTTCTGGCTGAGGGTTTTGTAGTGTCAAGAAAATGTAAAAGGGAGGGATAAAAGTAAGGTTCCGCACAACGAAAATAACGTTGCCGGCACCGAAAGGGCTTCAGCGTTTTTGAAGCGTTTTCCTGGCGTGAAAATTTGTTTATTTCCTTCGAGTCGCGCCGGTGCGATCAAGCCACAACACCGACGAGATAGTCTTGGCGTCTCGGATGGTTCCGTTCAAGATCATGTTGACCGCTTTCGGCAAAGGGACCATGCGGTGATGAATCATCTCGTCGTCTTCCGGTTCCGCCTCTCCTAACTTAAGACCAGTAGCCATGTACACGGCCATGGTCTCGGCGACGAATCCGGGGCTGGCGTAGAACTTCAAAATTCGGCGCCAGCGGTCGGCGCGGTATCCGGTCTCTTCAATCAGTTCCCGTTTTGCGGCATTGAGTTCCTGTTCGCCGGGATCGATGCGGCCGGCGGGCAATTCCCAGAGATAGTCATTGGCGGCGTGCCGGTACTGGCGCTCGAGCAATACGCGAGGCGTGGCTGCGGAATCGTCAACTGCGAGCACAACCACGGATCCGGAATGGTGGATCAGGTCACGACGGACCTTGATTCCGCCGGGTTCGATGACCTGGTCGGTAGTGACCCGAAAGACTGGGCCACGATAGACAGTGCGAGAGGAGACAAGACGAGCTTTTGGCGCGCGCTTGGAGCGATGCTTGGTCGAAGAGGAAGACTTGGCCATGCAGACACTATAAAGCACGGCCTCATCGGCAACGGTTATTGCGTCATTTCCTGCCGCAACTTCTTGGAGAGCTTCTCCATCTTTTTCAGATTTTCGGCGAGATCCTTCGATAGCATTCCCTTCTGCAACTGCTGCAGATCGGACTGCACCGAATTGCTCAGCGCCGCCAATTCCTGGGCGTGCTGGTGGATAGACTCGAGTCTGACGGCTCTCAGATCAGATTCGCGAGGAGGCTCTGGCCTGATAGCAGGGGCGAGAGACCAATTATGTCCGGGTACTTGCTGGCTCATGCTCGACTGTTGCGTCAGTGCTGGGACGGTAAGGAGACTTACAAGTAGAACCAGACGGGTGGCTGACAAATGCACCTCCACGTGGATCAAGCCTTGTGGCCACGGAGTGTACACCGGTTTTTGTAAAACGCAATAGAAAAAGAGCCTTTTCCGAGAAGAAGCCTACCCAGCAATCCGGGGAACGATGTTCTGTTATGCTGCCGGGCATGGCTGGCAAGCCGCGGATTGCCATTGTGGGAGCAGGGAATTTGGGCACGGCTCTTGCTGTCTCACTCATGCGCGCAGGCTACATCATCGATGCGATTGTCGTAAGGAAAGGAAGTAAGTCTCGGGATGACGGGAAGAAATTAGCCAAACAGGTCAGGGCGCAGCTGTTATTTGCATTGGAGGGCAGCGAGGCAGACGTTGTTTGGTTCTGTGTTCCCGATGCCGAGATCGCACGCGCCGCCCGCTCGGTTTCAGCAAAGTTCCGAGGGAAGGGAAAAATTGCACTGCACTCGAGCGGCGCCATATCCAGCGATGAACTGAATTCTCTACGCGAAAAAGGAGCAGTTGTGGCCTCGGTTCATCCCCTGATGACGTTTGTTCGCGGGTCGCGGCCGCCACTAACAGGAGTGTCGTTCGCGATCGAAGGCGATGCCAAAGCCGTTCGGGCCGCGCGCGAAATTGTGAACGATCTCGGGGGACACGCTTATACGATCCGTAAGAAGGATAAGGCTGCGTATCACGCCTGGGGTGCGTTTACTTCTCCTCTGTTCACAGCATTGCTGGCGACGAGCGAGCAAGTTGCCGGACTGGCGGGCATGAAGCGGATAGAAGCCAGGGTGCGGTCCATGCCGATCTTGCTGCAGACTTTGGCGAACTACGCCTCGTTCGGTGCACCGGGAGCATTCAGCGGACCGATCGTCCGCGGAGATGTTGAGACGGTCAGGCGGCATCTGGAGGCACTGCGCAGTCTGGCGCCTGCACATGACGCCTACGCAGCCCTCGTCGGGTCGGCGCTGCGATACCTTCCTGTCAAGAAAAGAAGTGCCATTAAGAAGGTGCTTGATTCTTCACATTGAGGTGCCACGTCCAGACCAGGAGCGCGAACACAACGAAGGGTAACGATGCCGCAGTGCGTATGGGAAGGGAAAAAACCACGTAAGAGTTGAAGGCGCGGATCGCAAAGGCATGGAGGCAGAGAAGTATAAATGCCGCTACAAACTGCCATAAAAGCACGAGAGTTCCGACTCGCTGTAAAGCGCGAGGAACGCGTCCCGCATCGTGGAGTTTATCGCCGTATTGCAGCAATAGAAACACGCCTGGAATGAGAACGAAATGGTCATAGACCGCCTGTCCCGGCAGAATGGCAAAAGACGTGATCGCCAGGAGCAAACTCAGTGTCAGCCAGAAATCTGCGGATTCGGCACGGGCGTGGCGCTTTCGCCACGCGAGGTGAGCGCTCGCCAGTAAGAGGACGCCGATAACGATCGGTGCGTATCGAGGATCCAAAGTGGGCCCAAGCAGCACAGCTACGAGCGGCGGCATGGCGTAGCGATGATAGCCGCTCAGAATTCGGATCCACTCGATAAGCCAATGCGGCCACAGCAAACAAGACGCGGCGAGCAGACAAGCTGTCATACAACAGAACCCGATCCACAGGTGTGCTCGTCTGCGATCGGACGAACTCCAGAGGATCAGGTACGAGCCTGCAAGCACCGTTATCTGCGGTTTGATCAGGCAGACACTCAGCAAAATCCCCGCGAGCAGGAGCTTGTTCCGGCGAACTGCGAGAGCGGCACCGGCGAGACAGAAGCCGACAAGAAGTCCGGGTTGTTCTGCAAAGAACGCTTCAAGCAACTCATAGCTACAGAGTGTGAGCACGACGATAGCAGCGAAGCGGAGCGCGTCGACCCTCCATTCCACAGCGAGCATCCAAAACCTGATGCTGATTACCGTGAGCAGTGGAAGCAGTATCGCCAGAAAGACACGGAGGAGCGGAAAATCCACTAATGACGCTGGCCAAAGCAGTAAGTCAGTGAAAGCGGGATAGGCAAATTGGCGATAATCCTCGGGAGGATCTTTCGGGTTACGAGCATCGAGCGGACGTCCGAAGAGCCCGATCTGGATTTTGCGGGTCATTTCGGCGCTATAGAGGTTGTGCCCTTGCAGCCCGGCCTGACGGGACGTCAACCAGACTGGATAAAAGTCGTCGCCGAAGGAATAGCCGTTCCCCCCTCCGTTAAGCGACCGGACCGCAAGCATGCGTGGAATGAAGAAACCCAGGTGGTACACAACCATCGAACTTGCGCCAATCACTGCTACAAGCAGGCAGAGAGCAGGGGAAAGTCTTAAGGTTCCTTTGGATGTGAACATTGGGCTTGTCGAGCGAGATTACAGCACGCTGTCAAGATCCACGCAAGGTTGGCCGAATTCTTGTGGCGCTAGCTCGACGTGAAGAGATGCCCCAGCTTCTCTTTTTTGGTCTTCAGATACTCTTCCGCGTGAGGGCTGGGAGTGACTTCGCACGGAACCCGTTCGACAACTCGGACACCGGCGCGCTCCAAGGCCTCCACTTTGTCAGGATTATTGGAAAGCAACCGCACACGCGTGACTCCAAGCGCCTTAAGAATTTCAGCGGGAAGAGTGAAGTCGCGGTGATCGGCCTTGAATCCCAGCCGCTCGTTCGCTTCCACGGTATCAAGCCCTTCGTCCTGCAGTTGATACGCCTGCAGCTTCGCCATCAACCCGATGCCGCGGCCTTCCTGTTGCTCGTAGATCAGAATTCCCGAACCTTCTTCGGCAATCATCGAAAGCGAAAGCTCAAGTTGCTGGCGGCAATCGCAGCGCAGTGAATGGAAGACGTCCCCGGTAAGGCATTGTGAATGCACTCGAACCAGGGGCGGCGCAGATTTTACATCTCCCATGACTAGTGCCACGGCTTCTTCTATGTGACGGTCGCCATTCGCGACGGTCTCTCCACGAAAGCCGTAAATGCGGAAGTTCCCAAAACGCGTGGGAAAACTTGCGGACGCAATCTGCTGAACTTCTTGTGAGGTCACAGCTTCTATTATAACGAGGAAACTCCTTTGGCTGAGCGCCGACGCACACACCGTGGATCGGAGAAAGTTTATTCAACAAAAAATCAGCGACTGAAGTAAGCGGTAATAAAAATGGGCCGCCCAAGCGCGGCCCATTCAATCGACTCGAAACTAATTCACATCTTTTATCGTCTTGGTTTCGAGGGTTACCGTACTGTTACTCGCTTTACCGGTGGCGAAAAGCAAAGTCACCGATTGTGAGGGCAAGTCGACATTCGTAGAGGGAACTAAGGTCGTCGTGCCTTGGCTCACCTCAACGGTATAGTTTCCTGCCGGAACCGTTTCCGTCAGCAACTTCCCTGGATTCACGGTGTAGTTGTACAGTTTCCGCGTGCTGGTGTCTTGCAGGACGAGTTGTGCAGTGGAGGAATCCGCGGCCAATGCGAACTGAAATCGTGCATTGTTGGCGGTTACAGCGGAGAAGTTGTTGTTAAAGGTTGACAACGTGGGCGCGCCGGTATCGTTCAGAGCGAAGACCACAGAGACATTCTTGCCGGAATCCAGCGTCACCGTGCTGTCGACAATGGGAGAGTTGCTGCAGGGCGCCAGGGAATTTGCGACGCTGATTTTCACATCATACGTTCCGGGAGAGAACGTGAGCGGCCCCTGGATCGTGGCGTAAGCGAGGCCGCGCACATAACAAACCTCGTCGTTCAGCAATACATCGACGGGGAATTGTGGATCGGTTGCTGTGGAGTAGTCGTGTCCCGGGATTCCCTGGACCAGGTACATGTAAGCGTTATCGGATGCGGACATGGCCGTAGTCCATGCGGCGCAAAGCAGGGCCAGTGCCAAACTCAAGCGAATGCGGTTCTTCATAATTCTCTCCAATAGATGTAGGTGGAGGTGGCTATTGGCCAAATAGCCAGCATTCATGGCGATGAGCGCCGCTCAATTCGTTTCTTGCGAAAGGTTACGGAGAGCGATTCGCTCTCGGTGGATTCAAACCCGCTCACTGCGGTGAAGTTCTGATCTGCATTTGGAAAATCCATTGCACAAAGGTCAGATGTTGAGAGAGATGCTGCGAGGTCCAAAGAATTCTTATGGCGTGCGCGCGACGCAGAGTGATGGTAGCAACTACATCTCAGAGTTAGCCTCTGGCCTTGAACGGAAAGATTGCATCCTGTTTTGACGGAATAGGAGTGCCGTTGCGTGTCGCAGGATGGAAGCGCCAATTCTCAAGCGCTGCAAGACACTTGTCATCGATGTCGGGTCCCAAGCTTTGCAGCACAGTTTTTCTGGTGATCTCCCCACGCTCGTCGATTGTTATCTCGATTACTTCATTGCCCGGACTAGTCGGCAACTGCCACGGATACACCACCGGATCCGAAGTCGAGACCGGCAGCGCGGGGCGGACTTCCTCGCCGTATAACTGCCCTTGGCTCAAGGTTCCGTATGTCTGTCCAGCTTGCGCGCCGTGTCCCAGAGCAGAGAGAGTTTGTGTATTAGCAGCGTCCTCGGTTTCGGTGCGGACCACAGGCGTCGAGGGTGCCGGCAGTTTCGCCAGCTTGGGCGGCGTTTTCCAGGTCAGCTTCTGTCCAAAACGTTCGTGTTGATATCGACGGGTGGCCTGGTCCGAGGAACTGTGGGTACTGTCGTCGGGCGATTTATTCGACCAATACAAACGTGTGACCGAAGTGCCGTTCTCGCCGAGAGCAACGGATTGAGGATTCAGTAGTCGCGGCTCAGGGGCATGTAATAACCAAGCCAGCAGCAGTCCATGCAAAGCGAGCGATCCTCTTCGAATCCAACGTTGCCGGCTTCCGGTTGCCGGATTTAGTTGCGCAAACATGGTATAGACTCCCCAATTGGTAGGGCGATACTGATATCAGTTAGACGTAGCAATCTGGGGTTCGTCAAGAAAATTCATTGTGATCTCGCCCGAAACCCGGCATGAGCCGCGAGAACGCCTGTGGGAGGTTGGTGCTGCACGGGAAGGCTGATAAAATAACTGAGCACTCCGGAAAACTCTGCACGGGGCTATAGCTCAGCTGGGAGAGCGCATCGTTCGCAACGATGAGGTCGTCGGTTCGAGCCCGACTAGCTCCACCATATTTTCAACCACTTAGCGATATTAAAATGTCGTTGCACGATGCGGATGATGTCGTGCTGTCGATAATCCCTGCGCGCTGCGATGCTTCACCGGATATAGCAACTCGGGGTCGATCCGGGCCAACCGCGCCAGGGTCTGCACATCCAGCCGATCGTCTTTCTTGCGATTCTCGCCGATCAGCCGTACCTTGTGCGCATTCGCCACGATCACTTCATGCCCCAACTCGCTAAACAAGCGACTGATCCAGGGCGAATGCGTCCCGATTTCCAGCGCGATTCGGCTGCGCGGCATCGCGCCGAAGACTTCCTGCAACACTTTCGCCGTGGTACGCACTCGCTGTTCCAGTTGGATCCGGCCGGTTTTAAAGAATCCAGTATCTATCGCTGGTGCCGCGAAGCACGAGGCGTGAGTTAGTTCGAGAGCGGCTGTCATGCAATGAAGATTTTTTCGAATCGAAGAAGAAAACATTCTCAGTTTCGAGGGGTTACAATTAGGCTGACATCCTGATTAGGTCTTCCTCCGATCTGTCAAGTGATGCCAAGCGTTCCCTAGATCACTACATACTTATATCCGGGGAGGCAGTCGTGAAGATCTCCGCCTTCGTCTTTTGTCTCCTTTTGTCCAACCCTGTGGTGCTGGCACAGACGAATCCCGTTCCGTTTGTAAATCAACCGCTGGTGCCGAGCGCAGTCGCGCCGGGCGGGCCGAGCTTTACCCTTACCGTTAATGGGACCGGATTTGTCTCCGGCTCGAAGGTAAATTGGAATAGCGTGGCGCTAGCTACGAGTTTCGTGAGCAGTTCGCAATTGACGGCGACCGTTCCTGCGGGCAACATTGCCAATGCCAGCACAGCAACAATCACCGTCACCAGTCCAACTCCGGGCGGCGGCACGTCAAGCCCCATATCCCATCTCCCCTCTTATTTTTACGAATTACTTTGAGGGACTATACTTTGCAGGCACCCTCGTGACTCCTTTCGCCAACGCAGCGGGTGCGGGCGAGTACACCATCCCGGTTGCTGGAGATTTTGACAACGACGGGAAACTCGATCTGGCGTTCATTGCCTACGCGATCTCTACCACTTCCCCCACTTTCCAAACCTGCATTGAACTAGGAAATGGTGACGGCTCGTTCCAGCTTCCGAACTGCACCGCATTGAGCCCGCCGATGGAAGGGGAGACCGAGAGTCCGTCCCGGCTCATCGCTGCGGACTTCAACGGAGATAGAAAACTCGACCTCGCATTGAGCAACGGAACTGACGGCACCAACACGGTTTCGGTATTCCTTGGCAATGGTGATGGTACTCTGCAGGCTCCGCAGAGTTTTCCGGCTGGACCACCTGGACACTTTCAAAACCCCGGATTGCTGTCCGTGGGAGACTTCAACGGAGACGGGAGGCTTGACCTCGCGGTCGCGGATACTGCCGAGGACGGCCACGGCTACGTTCCAGTACTACTCGGCAACGGCGATGGTACTTTTCAAAACCCCATTGAATACTATCTCTCCGTCCCGACTCAATCCCCGACCGTTGGGGATTTCAATGGTGATGGGAAGCTCGACCTGGTGCTTAGTATCTGGGCGTTCCCCGAGGTGTACCTTGGGCTCGGCAACGACGATGGTACCTTCCAGACGCCGCAGGTCGTTGCAAACCTAGGCGGATCAACCCCTGTCAGCACGGCCACGGCCGACGTTAACGGGGACGGAAAGCTCGACTTGGTGATTTCCACCGATACGCCAAATGGTATCGGCGGCTTTGCGGTTCTGCTGGGCAACGGCGATGGTACGTTCCAGTCACCGGTGACCTATTCCACTCCTTACTTCGCTTGGGGAGGGCCGGTAATTGCTGACATCAACGGGGACGGAAAACCAGATCTCCTGTTGGCTCCTTGGAGTGAAGGTGCCGGTAACACAAACACTACGCTGGTGTCGGCTCTGATCGGAAACGGGGACGGGACTTTCCAGACTGCCATCAACTTACCCACGCCAGCCCTCCCGGTCGGGGGGACCGGTGGGCCGGTCGGACTGCTCGCGGGGGACTTCAATGGCGATGGCAAAGTGGACATGCTGCTGCCATACCTCAATGGCGTTCCTCCTGCAACACCCACGGAATCCTTTTTCTTTTTCGTGCAAGGTTCGTTTCCAGCTGTCGGCATTTCACCAATCAGCGTTACCTTTCCGCAACTACAAGCTGTCGGCAGCACAAGTAGCCCCCAATCAGTCATATTGACCAATGTGGGCGGGACGGCACTGGCGTTATCAGGGATTACTTTGGCTGGGCAAAACGCGGGAGATTTTGCCGAAACCAATCAGTGCGCCGCCAGTCTCGCTGTTGGGGCCTCGTGTCAAATCAACGTGACATTCACTCCCACGGCGTTTGGAAACCGAAACGGTATCCTGGTTATCGCGAACGATGGGCTGGGAGGCACAATAGGAGTTGCCCTAACAGGCACCACACCCCCCGGCGTCTCCGTGAGTTTGTCACCGCTAAACGTCTCATTTCCCAGTCAATACGTGGGCACATCCGGACTGCCGCAAACCTTAACCGTAACCAATACGGGATCAGCCACCCTTACCATCACTAACGTAGCCAGCAGCACTGCTGATTTCGCTACGCTCAGTAACTGCACGAATAGTGTCCCGCCGAATGCGAATTGCACAATCGGCGTCTTTTTTGATCCGACCACCAGCGGGACAAGAAGCGGCACTCTGACCATCACGGACAATGCGACAGGCAGTCCGCAAACGGTCACGCTCACCGGCACGGGCCAAGACTTCTCCATGGCCCCGACATCTTCGGCCAGCGCAACGGTGTCGCCGGGTCAGAGCGCGACGTACAACCTGACCGTGGCTCCTGCCGGGGGATTCAATCAAACGGTGACGCTGAGTTGCAGCGGTGCGCCCAACCTGGCGACCTGTTCAGTTTCGCCAGCTTCGATTGTTCTGAGCGGAACCTCGTCCTCGGCCGCGACCGCCACCGTAACCACCAGTGCAAGCACAACCGGACTGATGCAGCCGATCGGCATGCCACCCAACGGTGGAGCATTGCGATCCGCAGCTCTCTTGGCCCTGTTCGGACTTATGTTGTTGACGATTCGGACCAGGTGGCTCCAGATCACTGGCCGTCGACTGGTGACATGCGGATTCGTTTTCCTGATGCTGATTGCCCTTGTTGCTCTACCGGGATGCGGCGGGTCGAGCAGCAATTCTAGCGGAGGAACTCCGGCCGGTTCCTACAATCTAACAGTAACTGGTACGTTCAGTTCCGGCTCAACCACGCTGACTCACGCGACGAAGCTCACATTGGTTGTGCAGTGAATGTGGCGGTCAACGTTCGGTTCGGGTTTGCTGGGACCAATTGTTGAAAAATCGCGATAAGCTCAACATGCTGCCTCAACGTCAGTCTGTGACAGAAGCTTCCTCGACAGATCTGTTGAAGTCGTAAATTCTCTCGTAGTTACCTCCGTCGAGTTTGAGATTTTCTACGGCTTAGATTTCGAAGAGGGCTTCGATGTCGGAGTCGACTTCTTATTATCCGGCTGCGTCATGTCTAAGCCGAACTCCGGTTTTTCGTAGGTTCCTTCGATATGGACAGGTACAATCTCACCCTTCTTTTTCTTGCGGAATAAAGGATCCATGACCTTCAGGATTAGAGACTTCATGCCAGTAGAAGTCTTCGAGATCCGCGTAGCAACCTGCATATTTCCGTGCAAGTCGATTTTGTAATTAATGACGTTATATGTTCCGTGCATCTGTGCATCTGCCCCAGGAATGCTGAAAGTCAGATTTGAGAATCTCGCTACACCATGCTCCAGTGCAACCTGCCCTTTGAGATTGCTGACTACGTTTTCCGGGGCGTCTTTATTCTGTCCGCGGGCGCCGGCGCTGAGCTTGTCCACATCCAGCTGGGTATCGGGATGGGTGAAGTTTCCCGAGTTGATGTCGAAACCTCCCGTGAGACGAAGCTTGTCGAGGAAGCCCTCTTTTCCAGGTGGAAGGATCGCATGGGCATCGAGTGACGCAGCTCCAGACATCGGTGCCCGTGGCGCTTTCATAAATAACTTCAGAAGATCCTCGATGCGCCCATCATGGGACGTCAGATGAATATTGGCCTCTTTGCCCTTCGATTCTTTCGAGCCGGCAATGGCGCCTTCGGCAAGCACCACGGTTCGTTCGAACCTCGCTTCAACGCGGTTGAGAAAAGTGTCTCCCTTGGTTCCGTCGACGTACGCATCGAACTTCGTTTTGAGATGCACGGTGTGACTACTGGTTCTCACTTTGAAATCAGGAACGTCTGTGGTCCCCGACACATTGATATGCTTCAACGTCCCATCGAACTTGCCTTGTGATGCTAACTTTCCCGCAATGCCTTCGTAGACGCCGAGGTCGGCATGCTCAAAGGTGTAATCCCCAGAGATTGGAGTTTCATCGGGACGGCCGTCCATCCAGCGCCCAAACTTTCCCGCCACGGCAATTTCTCCCGGCGGGTTCGGATTGTGGAATTTGATGTGGTAAGCGATGGAGCTTCCCCATTGCACGCCTGTCAGTGAGGCCTGGTGAATGTCGAACCGCAAGGAGGGTTGCTGCGGGTTTTTGGCCGCGAATTCAATGCCAGTTCCGTTCGTTATCAGCTCGTCGATAACCAGGTTCGAGTGCTGCGAATGGAACGTCACCTTACTGCCAAACGCTGGAATGAAAACGCGAGCGCCATCTGCGATGATTCGCGGAATATGCTTCGTCAAAATTCCGCTATAGCTGCCTTCAATTGTGAGCTTTTCAATGGTGATGAACTGATCATGCTGTTCGCCGTGTCGAAATTCCACGCCATCCAGGATGCATCCGGGTGTTGGGAAATACGTCGGTTTATAGCCACGAATTGTGACCTTGCTGTCGCTGGCTTCCGCCAGATTCTCGATGACGGATTTCTGCGTGAAAGGCCAGAATTTTGCGACTAAGAAGACTCCCACGACGAAAAGCAGAGCAGCGATGCCAGCCGCGATCAGCCATGCCTTCCGATGTAACGAGACGAAAGACCAAATATGCGATGAATCTCCGGCATGCGTAACACTGACCGTCGAAGACATGAAGCTTGGAGTGTCTGCACAAGCAAAATGTTGGTCTCCACAGACAAATTTCTTATACGGTCGTCCTACTCTGTTCCACTGATTGCTTGTTTCTGTGATTTCGGGGGGAATCAAACGTTTCACGCGACTGCGTCACGAAAGAAGCTCAGAGTGATATGATCCAGAGTGACCTTCTTCAAGCTCGATCTTCGCCAGTACGTCTGTGAGCGGCTTGCTCCTTCCGGGCTCTAGTTCTCTCCTTCATTACAGACAGCGCGATCTGTTCCTCTGAGGCCGACTGGCAGCGAACATAATTGCTGCCTATAGCGGGGCTGTGTACGTCCGCTGGCACCTCGCTCTGATAACGCACGAGACTCCAGGGAGAGACATCGTATGAAACTTCTAGTGATTGGTTCGGGAATGATGGGATCGGCGGCGGCGTTTGACATGGCCCGCACGCCGCAGGTGGATTCGGTAACCTTGGCAGATACCGATGCCAAACGTGCGCGTGACGTCGCGGCACGCGTCAATCGAATTACGCGTGAGAAGAAAGTCCGGGCGGTAGCACTCGACGCGAGTGACGAGAAGGCGGCAGCCAAGCTCATGCACGGACACGATGCGGCTCTCTCCGCCGTGCCTTACTTCCTGAACATGGGATTGGCGCGCGCGGCCGTAGACGCCCGCTGTCACTTCGCCGATCTGGGCGGCAATAACACGGTGGTTCGCCAGGAACTTGCTCTCTCAAAGAAGGCTGAGAAGCGCGGCATCGCTGTGGCACCAGATTGCGGCCTTTCTCCTGGAATGGCGTCAATTCTTGGCGGGGAACTGGTTCGCCGTCTGGGAGGGCGCGCTGATGCCCTTCGTCTGTATGTTGGCGGACTGCCGGAACGGCCTACGCCACCGTTCCACTACCAACTCGTTTTTTCTGTTGAAGGATTAATTAACGAGTACGTGGAACCTGCACGGATCCTGCGGAAAGGGAAGCTCGTCACCATCGATCCTCTTACCGAACCGGAGGACTTCCACATCGCGGGATTCTCGCCGCTGGTTGCTTTTCACACGTCAGGCGGGACGTCCACTTTGCCGGAGACCTTTGAAGGAAGAGTGGGCGAGTGTTTTGAGAAGACGCTGCGGTATCCCGGCCACTATGACCTGCTTTGCGAGCTAAAAGAACTCGGTTTGTTCTCGAGTGAGAAGATGAAATTCGGCAGCGCCCAAATTGCTCCGCGGGCCATGATGTCGAAGATTTTCGAAGGTAAGTTTGCCTCGAAGGGACCCGATGTCTGCATTATGCGTCTGGAAGCTCATGAGTCCGTCCATCGGGCCGGAACGCGGGGTTTGCTGGGAGGACGGCTAAAAGGTCGGGTTGCTTCGTTCACTATGGTCGATCACTATGATCCCAAGACCGACATGAGCGCGATGATGCGTACCACGGCGTTCCCGGCATCCATTGTGGTGCAGATGTTGGCTTCCGGTGCCATTAGCAAGCGTGGCGGAGTCCTGCAGGAATTGGATGTTCCCGCGGACCTCTTTCTTGACGAGATCGAGAAGCGAGGAATCAAGGTCGAGTACGCGATCGAGTAAGAATCCCTCGCTCGGAGGGCAAAACCTTTACAGTTGCGAGCGGTGGGGCTGTGGGTCATGTAACTCAAAGCGAGAGGTCGGGGCCGGAATTGGTGCGTCCGGAGGACCCTTTTTGGAACGACGAATCAAGAGTTCTAGTACCAAAGTACGTTCCTGCGCTTCGGATCACTGTTAGAATCGTGCCAGATCCAATCAAAAAATCACCCGGGCGCAGGTTTTTCATGCACAGACTTTCGCGAGTGAACGCGAGCCGGCTGGCTACAGCCGGACTGTGTGCGTGCCTCGCAATTCCGTCTGTTGCACAAGTTTCGGTGCGCTCTGTCAAAGTTGGGGGCAACCGTGATACGGTTGAGATCGAGGTCGAGGCCAGCGATCGCATCGTCCCGCAGACGCAGGTGCTGACTGGTCCGGATCGCCTAGTCGTTGACTTTCCCAATTCTCTCCCCAGCCGTCAGATACGCAATCAGTCGGTCGATCGCGGCGACGTCAAGGACGTTCGCGTAGGTCTGTTTCAAGCCACGCCGCCGGTAACACGGATTGTCCTGGATCTGAAGTCTGCGCGTTCCTACCAGATTTTTCCTTACGGCCGCACCGTGATGATTAAGGTGACGGGAGACACGGAGACGAGTGCCTCTTCTGGCGTTGGTAGCGATACGACTGCCAGAGTTGCGCACCCGGCATTGGTCGCGGCGAACTATACGACCGGAGTGGAACCGGTCAATCCAGAATCTCCGCTGCAGGTGTCGTTTCATGACGGCCTGCTCGGAATTCATGCCAACAAAGTCACGCTCTCCCAGGTCTTGTTTGCCGTACAGCAAAGTACCAGGGCCGAAATTGCGATTCCGCCAGGGGCGGAGCAGGAAATGGTAGTGGCAGATATCCCGCCGGCGCCTGCTCCTGAAGTGCTTGCCCAGCTACTCAATGGCTCCAACTTCAATTTCTTGATCTTGAGTGGACGGGACCCTCGCGAACTCGATCGCGTGATTCTGACGGCCCGCACCGAGGGCGGTTATGTACCTCCGGCGCCCGCGCCTATCGCGAATGCCATAGCCGATGAGGATCCTCCGCGCCCACCGGCAAACAACATGGCAAATGGTCCCCTGCCTCCGGCTGGTCAGCCTGAGGCAGACATGGAACCAGACGCGCAGAACAAGTAAACGGTTCTCTGTCGCGAACCAAAATAATTTTTGAGTTATAACTTAGTGTGGCTGGATCAACCGTATTGGTAGGGGAGAACTGCCAAACACGGGGGGATTCGTGGTGGCATTGCTGCCGCATCCCGCGACGTTTACGACTGTAACGTTCAGGCTCCCATCGGCGTTTATGTCATTTACGAAAACCTGCAAGAAGCCCACGATCGTGACCGGAGCGGTGTTGGTGCTAATAGTGAGTGGTAATGTCCCGTCATAGATGGGAAGCGACATGATCGAGTTGCTGCTCGTGACGGGCGTATCGGCCGCGACCCTGAGCGGATTGGCAGTTCCCGTCAGCACGACGAAGGGATAGGGATCAGTGCGGAGATTATCCTGCCCGGTGAGCGGAAGTGACGCACTGCCCGTGAGGGAACAGGCCACTCCCATTGCGCTGTCACCCGCAGGTCCGCCGGGGTTCTCGCTCAGGTCCACCAAATTGGGATTCCCAAGACTCGACATTTGTTGGCCGCATTGATAGACCGTGGTCTGGTCGCACCCGGCAACGGCCGATCCATAGTCAGTGCCAGGAGCGCACGATGGCACCGCTGAAAAAGCCGAGGCAGTTTGTGGCACAGCGCCTGGCACATACTCAAGGTTCGGAGGCGGGGGCGGTCCGCCTCCGATATAGGGCCCGCCACTGGTCACGTTGACTTTAAGTGGGTTGTCAGGTGGGCTGCCTGGTGTGCCCACAAGGCAGGTTGTGGTCGTCGGGCCACAATCGGCAAATAAGGTAAACTTTTCTCCGATCACCCCAGTGAGCCCAGATCCGTCCGTTGAGATTCCCGCATTTTGAATCTGTCCATTCGTTAGAGAAACGATCGGATTGCCTGGGTTTCCAGGATCGAGGTTCGGCACAATCCAAGGTTTTACACACCGCGGCTCGACCGGAGTGACATCAGCACCGGGTGCAATCCCGTTTACATTGGATGCGGAGGGATTAAATGCCTCGGCCGTTGCTGAGGCGCTGATGTTACTTCCGGCGATACCCCAAATGCGGGAGAAGAAACTGGGGATGCTGGTTGGGACGATCTGCACGATTATCAAGGGGTTCACGGCGAATGCAGCAGTTAGCCCTGAGCAATCGGGTTTCGTGGAGGAACCATCCGAGTAATTCACGGTGACCCTTACAGAATTGCCGCCCACCGAATTTTGCGCGGCGGCTGACAGTGCCGCTTGCGTGGCCCAGCTAGTGGTCGAACCGCAGATAGCTCCCCAGTAGCCCGGGTAGGCTAAAGGATTCGCGGTTCCGGTGATGCCCGAGACGGAGATGACGCGGGCGGCCGCCAGCGCTGCAGCATCCGCAGCTCTCTGCGCTTCTTCACGGGCAAGATAAAGTGTTACCAGATCGATCGACATGGCCGCCATGGCAATGATCGCAACCATGGCCAATGCGACCAGGACCATGGTGACACCGTGTTCACGGCTGCGATCCTGACGGCGAAATTTGTTGGCAAGTCTCATCGATCCCAGATCTCAGTTTTCGTTCATGGCAACGGCTTCAGCAGTAATGTTAGGGGGTAGCATGGCGCTGCTGCCCAGAAGACTCACGACCTTTCCAAATCGCCATTGATAGGAATACTGAATGCTCACGCATGTTCCCACCACTTGCACTGCTCCATTTGCCGCCGCCGGTGTGCATGTGAGCGCAGGGGGCGTCGTCACCGGCGTCGCGATGGGGAAGTAATATCCCCGGTTAATCGTCAGGATAATTCCACAGGGAGAACCGGCTGAGGACGAAATGGTTACCTGCCAGGTAAGCGCGTGCCCTGGGACCAACGTTGGTGTTTGCAGTCCGAGCCCGCAATCGTTGATGTTATTGGCGAGCAGATAATTATCGACTATATACAAAGCATCGGACACCGACATGGGTAAGGCCTTCCCCAAATCGGTTGCCGGATCGGCCGCTGCGGCGCGCGCCGCATCGCGAGCAATGTTCGTGAGTTTTTGCTTGAGTGTGAAGGCTCCGCTGAAATCGAAAATGCCGACCACAAACACGACCAGCAGCGGCAGCGTGATTGCGAATTCCGCGAGCTGTGTGCCCCGCTCGGCGCCCCACTCGGAGAGAGCCAGCCGGATCTGAAGCGAAGAATCTGTGGAGGTCATTACTGATTCTCCATTCGCACCCACGCGGAGGCCGTCAGCATAATCTGTTGCTTGTTCAGGGAAGTGAATGGAAGCCAGAATTTGAATGGATACTGGAAGTAAACGGAAATTCCGCAATCTCCTCCGCCTGGGCTGCTGGTCAGTTTCTGGACGGGAAGTTGGACGCACGGGGAGCCTGTCGCCGGGCAGAGCGTCGAGTTAATTCCCGGGCAGAAGGTGAATAGGGGCTGGGAAGGTGTCTGCATCAGCGCTGGATCGAGGTGCGACGCTATCAGGGTAGCGTTCACCGCATTCGAAGCGTTCGTGGCATACGTCGTAGCGCCAGCTCCACATGTTGTACACGTCGGGACCGCCCCGGCACGCGCTCCCTCCTGCGCGGCCCGCGTTATCGCGCCATAGAGACTGAATGCTTGTCCGAACCAGAAAATGCCGAGCAGGACCATGAACATCAATGGCAGAACGGCCGCCGCCTCGGCAATCTCCGCCCCGCGGGTGTCTCTCACAAACAACCGGAGAACTTTCTCTGTGAGATCGAGCATCAGCGCACTCCCCAGGTGTACGCAGCAGTGTAGAGCACCACCGTCGATGCGAGTGCGACTCCGTAGGGAACTTTCAACGCATCGGGATTATCGAGTGAGACACGCGCCTCGGGCAGTCGGAAGGTAACCAAAGAAACCAGAATGTGACCGATATTGCGCACCGTCTGCCGCACGCGCTTTTTGTAAATCACGAGCGCCACTGCCATGACTCCTGCCACAAACACCGATAGGATCAGAAGGTCGATCAGAAGTCCGGCGCCGGTGAACGCTCCAAGAGCGCCGGCCAACTTCCAGTCACCCGCACCCAGGCTGCGCACGAGAACGAAGGGGAGCAACAACCCGAGCCCAACCATCGCGCCCAGCAGCGAAATTTTCAAACCGCCCAAACCTTCAAGAAATGTGTGCAATGCGATGCCTGCGAAGAAAGCCGAAACCGTCAGCCAATTAGGAATTCGCCGGCTGCGCAGGTCCGTCCATCCCGCGATAACGGCAAGCAGCAAGATCCCCGCCAGAATCGGCAGCTTCACGCAAGCCTCAATCCGCTAAGCATCGGCCCGTTCGCTGCGCTACTTCCGCAATGCTGATGAAAAAGATCCATTCTGTATCGGTTCAGCCTGGCTTGTTGAAAAAGAAAACCGAGCTCTGAGGAAACCGCGTTTGCCCCCGCAAAAGCGCCTCTTCCGCGGATTCTCACATAGCCATTGGGTGAAGTCAATGAATGCCGGGGGTGCAAATATCGCTTCCAGTTCAGGGAGTCATCCCGAAACGCCCGCGTTGTTTCCAGCGGGCCGAACGATCTGGCGTGCATCGACATTAGTACACGCGAGATCCCTCGCTTCGCCTGAAAGGCGGCTCCGCTCGGGATGACGCCTTCAAAAACCGTCCTAATCCTACGACGGGTAAAAAAGAAAGCCCGGAACGCGTCCGGGCTCTTGCAAACATCAAGCTTCAATTACCGGTTACCGGTTGAACGCCGGTGCCATGTTGTGCTCGGCCACGATCTTCTTGGCGTTGTCGGCCAGCGCTTTCGCTTGCGGGAGAAGTTCCAGACCCTTAACGACCTCAGGATCCGACTCGGCCCGGACTTTCATACCTTCATCCTGGCCGAAAGCGTCAACAAAAATCTCCGACTTGATATTCGACTTGATCCAGTCGCTATTGTCGAGCAGATCAGCCTGCGTGTAAGGGATGTTGGCTTCATCGAGCGACTTGCGGAAAGACTGCAGCGTCGAATCGTCAACCTCAAAGCTCTTGGTGGGGTGATGATCCACCACGTAGCGCTTCGCGAAGTTGAAGAACGCATAGTGCTGCAGCAGAGTGTCCTGGAAATGATTCGTCTTGACGGGAGGAATGTTGACGTCGGGAGTGATGCCGCCGCCGCCGTATACCGTGCGTCCGCTGTCGGTCAGCTTGACTTCGCGGTTCGCCGTGTTGCTGCTGTCGTTCTCGCTGCGGTTGTAGTAGTAGTCGTAGAGCGAAATGTTGCTGTAATCACGCTGAATCAGTCGGCCGCTGGGTGTGTAGTAGTGGGCCGTCGTCAGCGCCAGTCCGGTATTTTCGGACAGCGGATACACAGTCTGCACCAGGCCCTTGCCGAACGTGACTTCACCGGCAATCAGCCCGCGATCGTGATCCTGAATCGCTCCGGAGACGATCTCAGCCGCCGACGCAGTCAGCCGGTTGACCAGAACTACGATCGGATAATCCTTGCCGCCATTGCCGTGCTGCGCAATGTAACGCTTTTCTGCCGAGGCGCGCCCGTGATGGGAGACGATGAGCTGTCCCTTCTTCAGGAACTTGTCGGCAACGCCCACGCCCTCGCTCAGCAGTCCACCCGGATTGCCCCGAAGATCGAGAATCAATCCCTTCAGATCGCCGAAAGAATCGAGAGACTCGGAGACTTCGTGCTCCGTGGTTTCGTTAAATCCGTTGACGTGCATGTAGCCGATGCCCGGCTTGATCAAGAAGTGCACGTCTACGCTGTAGCGAGGAATCTCATCGCGCACCAGCGTGAACTCCATCGGCTTCTCCACGCCTTCGCGCGAGATGCTGATGTGAACCGTGGTTCCCTTGGGTCCCTTCAGCAAATCGGCCACATCGCCGGTGCTCATGTTCTCGGTGGATTTGCCGTCCACTGCGATAATCACATCGCCGGGGTGAATGCCGGCTTTGTAAGCGGGCGTCCCGGTGAACGGATAAATCACGATCACTTTGTTATTACGCGGCCCTACGGTCATACCGACGCCGTAGTACTTGCCGCGTTGGTCTTCGCGCATCAGCGCGTACGATTTTGGATCGAAGAAATTCGAGTGCGGATCGAGCGCGTGCAGCATGCCCGGAATCGCCCCGTTGTATATGGCTTTGTCGGCGTTTACCGGTTCAGCGTAGTTTTCCTCGACCAGCGCATATACGTCGGTGAATTGCTTGAGGCTGTCCTTGACATCGGAGTCGCCCGTCATGGACGACTGCTGACCGGAACGTTGGGCAAAGAGTATGCCCAGGAATCCGCATGCAAGGAGGAAAAAAACTACGAGGAAGAGCGACCGGCGAGAACTACGTGCCATTTTTGAGATTTCCTTCGTTGAGGGTGCGTCCACCCAGCTACCGCGCTGAATATAAGCAGTATATCACCTGCTTAGACGGATTTAGCAGGGGAGAGTCACCATTGGTAACCGACAAATCACCCTTCCTATGAGATGCAGCGAAACCCCTTTACGTTCCTTCGCGACCAGCGGATTTCGGCTGCTCTCGCACTGCTTTTGCGATCCGGATCATGGCCGCCGCGCTTCGCTCTACATCCTCGTCGGTTGTGGCCCAACTGGAGACGGAGATGCGCATGGCCGTTTGCCCTTGCCACACTGTTCCTCCGCACCAGCAGGTTCCGTCGGCCTGTATTCCAGCGATGACGAGGCGAGTCTCCTCGGGGCTGCCGAACGATACCAAGACCTGGTTGAGGACTACTTCATTCACGATTTCGAACCCCGCCCGAGAGAGTCGGTCCGCGAACAACTTGGCCTGGCGGCAGTTGCGTTCGATCAAGTCCCGGAGTCCTTTTTGCCCCAAGGACCGCAAGGCTGCCCACAACTCGATGCCCCGAGCCCGGCGGGAGGCATCCGGAGTGAACTGCCAAGGCTCCCGGCCAGATCCTTGCGCCAGATAAGCCGCGCTGCCCCAGGAAAGCGCACGCCGGAGAGGTTCTGGGTCGCGTACCACAACCATCCCTGAGTCATAGGGGACGTTCAACCATTTGTGACAATCGATTGCCCACGAGTCGGCCTCTTGCATACCCTCCATTAAAGGCGCATAAAGAGGCGAGACGGCACCCCATAGTCCAAACGCGCCGTCCACATGAACCCAGGCACCCGCCTTCCGAGCACGGGCGCAGATTTCTTTGGCCGGATCGAATGCACCGGTATTGACGTTGCCAGCCTGGATGCAGATCAGGGTATTGCTATCGAGCGCTGGCAGCGCTTCGGCCTGCATCCGGCCTTGGGCGTCGGTGGGAACGGTAATCACCCGAGAGCGCCCCATCCCTAACATGGTGAGGGCGCGCAATACAGAAACGTGGACTTCCTGTCCGACGATTACGCGGATTGGAGGAGCCCCGAACGTGCCGTCCTCTTCCGCGTTCCAGCCCGCCCGTTGCAGAAGCGCCGATCGCGCCGAGGCCAAGCCGGAAAAATTGGCCATGGTCGTGCCGGTGACAAAACCAACGCCGCTGTGCGATGGCAATCCCAGAACACCGAGTATCCAATCCCGAACGATTTCCTCGATCTTTGCCGCCACGGGGGACATCACTTGCATGGCCGCATTCTGATCCCATGCTCCGGCAAGCCAATTCGCCGCAAGCGCAGCGGGCAGGGTACCGCCGATCACGAATCCGAAGTAGCGGCCGCCCGTGGTCGCAACCGTGGCCGGTGACCCTACTTCATCAAGCAATGCCAAAACTTGCTCGGGATCGCACGGGTCGTCAGGGAATGGTCCGCCAAGCTCCTCCAATCGGCCCATCGCCTCCTGGGAAACTGCCACAGATCTATCTGCGATCTGGCTCAAATATCGAGCAGCTCTTCCTGCCGTGTCCGTAAGCAGCGCCTTCATCCAGGCCTCCCGCGCCCGTTTCTTGTCTGACCTCGAAGATCCTAAGCGGCCAACATCATAAGCGTTGCACGGTGATTGAGAAAGTTTGTCACATGCCTGTCTCCGGAGCATTGCCGCCTTTCTTTCCCCCAAGTATGATGATCGGCATGAGCTTTTCTGAGACGATCTTCCTGTTCTTTCTGGCCCTCGTTATCTTTGGGCCCAAGAAATTGCCGGAGATCGCCCGCCAGGTCGGGAAGTACATGAATGAATTCCGGCGGGCTTCCAACGAGTTCAAGGCGCAGATTGAGCAGGAAATTGCACATCTGGATGTCGAGAACCACAAGCAAACAATTCTCCCTCCGAGCCCGCCCGTGCCTGGAGTAACCAGCCGCACCGCGGAAGCTTTCGCAACGGAAGTGGCGTATGCCGAGGCGGCCAAGACTACGGAGGCTGCGGTTCCTTCGGCTCAAGCAACGCTCGCCGCTTCTTCCGAGGAGGCCGCAAAAACCCCAGAGAGTGAGTCGGCTCCAGTTGCTACTGAGGCTGTTCACCCGGCGGATGATGTGACACCTCCTGCCTCCCAGGAATCGCATGCCTGAGCTTGCTGCCGCGCCCCACAGCGGCGAAGACGAAAAGGAATCCATGCCAACGATGGGCTTTCTCGATCACCTCGAGGAGCTGCGCAAGAGAATTGTGTATTCGGCTGTCTCAGTTGCGGTAGGCACCGGTCTCTGCTGGGCTTACCGCGAACGCATCTACGGCGTGATGCAAAAACCGATCATGGATGCGCTCCACTCGCAGGGTCTCCCGGAAAAACTGGTGTACCTGAATCCCATCGACCCGTTCAACCTTTACTTGAAGATTTCCATGCTGGCGGGACTGTTTCTTACCTCGCCTTTTGTGCTCTATCAAGTTTGGATGTTTATTGCTCCCGGACTCTACCGCAACGAAAAAAAGTATGTCCTGCCCTTCATGGTCTCGACGATCACGTTGTTTACGCTGGGCGGATACTTTGGGTACCGGGTCGCTTATCCACGGGCTTTGGACTTCTTCGTGGTCCGATTCAACGGCCAGTTCCAGCCAATGATCACCATCAACGAATATACGCAGCTCTTTCTGAGCATCGTTGCTGGCCTGGGACTGATCTTTGAAATGCCGATTCTGGTTTTCTTTCTTGCGTTTTTGGGGATCATGACGCCGTCGTTCATGATCAAGAATTTCCGCTATGCGATTCTTGTGATGTTTATTTTGGCGGCAATCGTTACCCCGACACCGGACGTTGTGAACATGTGCATTTTCGCCGCTCCGATGATTGGGCTATATGCCTTGAGCATCGGTGTAGCGTGGCTTGTGCATCCAACGCAACGCGCCGCCCGCCGGGAAAAAGAAGCCAAATGAGCCGTATAGGAGCTCTGTCGAAAGTCCTGCTGGCGAGTGCGTTGGCTCTGCTCGCGTGTGATCGGGACAAGGATGCAGCCCAAAGCCAAGGCGCCTCCTCGCCGGCTGCGGCTACCCAACCATCGATCGAGCCCATCACGTTTCCTGCGGAAAATGGTCCGCTGCCCAAGATCGATGGCGATCGCGCCATGCAGTATGTGAAAGACATTGTCAAATTCGGTCCGCGTCCGCTAAGCAGCGCCAACCACAAAAAGGTTGAAGATTACATCGACAATCACCTCAAGGGGGACCAAGTCGAAGACGACTCCTTCACCGCGAAAACTCCTGTTGGAGACTTTCCAGTTCACAATATCGTGGCAACGTTTCCGGGCACAAAAGACGGCATCATCATCGTCGCCAGTCATTACGATACGAACTATCCGTTGCGCAACACGTCATACGTCGGCGCCAATGACGGAGCTTCGACCAGCGGCCTGTTGCTCGAACTCGCCAATCAACTACGCGGCAAAACCCGCGATGGATACAGCGTCTGGCTGGTCTGGGACGATGCCGAAGAAGCCATGGTCCCTGACACGCAAATGGAGTTTATGGCAGACAGCCTGTATGGCATTACCCATCTCGCGGAGAAGTGGGAGGCGGATGGGACGCTGAAAAAGGTTAAGGCTTTCATCCTTGCCGACATGATCGGAGATGCGGATCTCGATGTCGATCGGGATCTGAACTCCACGCCCTGGCTGGAGGATGTAGTTGGCGAAGCCGCCAAGCGAGTGGGATATCAGTCTCATTTCTTCGCTCGCACGAACAAAGTTGATGACGATCACTTACCGTTCATGAAGCGCGGCGTTCCGTCCGCTGATCTCATCGACTTCACTTATGGGTACAACAACGTCTTCTGGCACACCCCGCAGGACACCGTGGATAAGCTGAGCGCGAAGAGCCTCGAAATCTCGGGAGATGTCATTCTCGAGACAGTTCGAATTCTGGACAAGATGGAACCGCTGCCGCCGAAGTAATTGTTCTGAACCGCTGTTCTTTGCGCTTTTCCCCAAATTCATTTCTAATGCGTGCAATATGCGAACCGCTAAGGCCCTGTGGTTTGTTTGCATTGCTACCTTTTTTTGTTTTGCCGCCAACCCTCCTGCTGATACCAATGCCGCCAACCAGGTGATTCAGGCTGCCCTGCAACCGTCACCGCTCCAGGAAAACCTTCGCCGCTTGACCGATGAGATCGGGGGCCGGGTTCCGGGAACTCGCGCCATGCAACACGCCATGCAGTGGGGCGTGCAGGCATTTACGGCGGCCGGAGCCGATACCGTGCACACCGAAAGCTTCGAGATTCCATATTCGTGGTCGGAAGGACTCACCGAGATGACTGCCACAACGGCACATCAGGTGAGCTCGACGAGCGTCGGAGGAGGTACGGTGCTCTCACCCTTCCGCGTACGCGCCGTTTCGATCTCTTGGGCGCCCGCTCTCGAACCGGTGAAGCATGTTCCTGTCGTTGATGTGGGAGATGGTACGGACGCCGACTTTCAGAAAGCGGGCGACATCTCCGGCAAAGTGGCTCTCATTCACACGACGGTGCTTAAGACCTGGGCCGACTTGTTTGCCGAGTACGCGAACGCCCCGCCCATTATTGGTCGGGCGGCGAACGCGAAGGTCAAGGCGCTCGCTTTCATGGCGACTCGTGAGCACGACATCCTCTACCGGCACACGAACTCGGGTGCCGGGGAGATCGATCGGCTGCCGATGGTGATCGTGGCTCGCGAAGACGGAGAGCGCATCGCCCGCTTGCTGGCCGCGGGGAATCCGGTGTGGACCGATTTGTCGATTCCCAACCAGATCGGCGGACCAATCAAAACTGCCAACGTTGTCGCCGAACTTCGCGGCAGGGAGAAGCCGGACGAGTTCGTCATATTGGGAGCACACCTCGACTCCTGGGAACTCGGTACTGGAGCGTTGGATAACGGGTGCAACGCTGCATTGGTGATCGATGCGCTTCGGGCGATCAAAGCTTCTGGCGTTAGCCCTCGCCGCACAATCCGCTTCATTCTGTTTTCCGGGGAAGAGGAAGGACTGCTTGGATCCAGAGCCTACGCTCTCACTCACCGTGCAGAACTGGATAAGGCCGCCGGCGTGGTGATCTACGATTCTGGTACGGGAAAGACCACGGGCTTTTCAGTAGGTCGAAAGGATGTAATTCCGATTTCGGAAGTGCTCATCGCTCCTCTCGCGCAATTCGGTGTGAAAGACATGAAGCCGGACATGGAGTGGGGAACCGATCACTTCGATTTCATGCTTGAGGGCGTGCCTACCTTTGTCGCCGACCAGGACGAGTCGAATTACCTTGAGAATTATCATGCAGTTTCCGACACGTATGACAAAGTGGATTTCCCACAACTGAAGAAACATGTGGCGGAAGCGGCGACTCTGACCCTGGAACTGGCAAACCTGCCGGAGAAGATCGGTCCGCGTCTCACTCACGACCAGATCGAGCAAACTATGCGCGACACGAACAGTATCGAAATGCTGAAAGCTGACGGCATTTGGGATGACTGGGTCAGCGGGAAGCGGGGAAGACAAAAATGAATTGATGATTGTTGATTTCCGTTGTTGATTGGGAAAGCTCAACCTGTATGCGTCGGTCTTTTATCAACCAATCTTTCATCAACCGATCATTAATCAGCAATCAATAATTCCTAAAAGGCCGCTAGGAATCGCTTGCTCTATTTCTGGATACTGTTCAACGTTTTCGCCCTCGCTTTGCTGGTGGTTGACCTTCGCGTCTTCCACCGGCCTGGCCGCGCTGTAGGTTTTCGCGGGGCGCTCGGTTGGAGTGCGATATACGTTGCGATGGCCGCCGCTTTCGCCGCCATCCTCTACTTCTGGCAAGGTCCGCAGCCAACGCTGGAATTCGTCACCGGTTATGTTCTCGAGTTGTCCCTCAGCGTCGACAATCTTTTTATTTTTCTATTAATCTTCAATTATTTCGCGGTGCCTGAAGAACTGCAGCATCGCGTCCTCTTCTGGGGAGTCTTGGGTGCACTCCTCCTGCGCGGGATTTTCATCGGCGCCGGGGTGGAGTTGATCAACCGCTTCCATTGGGTTTTCTACTTTCTTGGAGCTCTGCTGATCTACAGCGGCATCCGGATTTGCCTCAGCGGCGAGCAGAAAATCGATCCCACACGCAATCCCATCGTCAAGGCAGTGCGACGCTGGATTCCGGTGACCTCGAAGTACGTTGGCGGCAAATTTTTTGTACGCAGCGGCACGGACGCGCGTCTCTACGCGACGCCGTTGCTGATCGTACTGCTGGTCATCGAGACGACCGATGTGCTCTTCGCGATCGATTCAATCCCGGCGATCCTGGCGATTACGCTGAACGCGTTTATCGTATACACATCAAATGTCTTCGCCATTCTTGGGCTGCGCTCGATGTATTTTGCGGTATCCGGGCTGATGAAGATCTTCCGATTTCTGCACTACGGTCTGGCCTTGATACTGATTCTGGTCGGGACCAAGATGCTGCTTTCCGATCACGTCCACATCCCGATCCACGTAACGCTGGGAGTGGTGGCCACAGTGTTGCTGATCTCGATCGGATTGTCTCGTGTGTTTCCCTCAAAAACAGCGGTCTCGTGAATTCTCACCCAAGGAACGGCGTTCAATTCTGAAGGAACAGTACTTTATCCCCTCGCACGACCGAGTGTTTCAAAAATTTCTTATTGTCGTGATCGGGACTGTCGAGCCGGTAATGCGCGCCCCGGCTTTCTTCCCGTGCCAAAGCTGAGCGAGCTACGAGTTTCGCCGCCAGGTGCAGGTTCGCTGCCTCGGTTCCTCTGCGCGTTTTCGGCTGATTCAACTTTGGAGACATCTCCTCCAAAGCATTCAGTGCCTTTTGCATTCCGCTACGCATTCGTACAATGCCGACTTCGCGCCACATCAAATCCTGAATCTGTCCGACCAATTCCTCCACGCCCACCTCGACAGGGCCGTTGGAGTAAGCGGCCTTGGGTTCAACGGGCGGACGCGGCGAAATACTTTCTGTATCCCGCATCGCCTTTCCCGCCCGAGCCCCGTAGACGAGACTCTCGAGCAGGGAATTGCCCGACATGCGGTTCGCCCCATGAACGCCTGTGGAAGCTACCTCGCCGGCCGCGTATAGACGGGCGACATTTGTGCGACCATCGAGGCCGGTTCGCACGCCACCCACGCTGTAGTGCGCCGCCGGACGCACTGGAAGTAAATCCTCCGTGATGTCGAGGTTGTACGCCATACACACCTCGTATATCCGAGGAAAGCGCTTCCGTATCTTAGGGCCACTCAGGTGAGTAAGATCGAGATATACGAATGGATCCTTGGCGCGGCTGACTTCCATTTCGTGGACTATGGCCCTTGAAACGAGATCCTGTGGGGCGCGCTCCGCCAACGGATGATACTTGCCCATGAAGCGATCGAGTTCAACGTTGCGCAGGTACGCACCTTCCTCTCGCAGACCCTCGGCGAGCAGGAATCGCGGCACCTTCTTCATGTGCAGAGCGGTCGGACAAAACTGAACGAATTCCAAGTCACTGACTTCCGCACCTGCGCGAAATGCCATTGCCAGGCCGTCCGCGGTCGAGGACTGGGGATTTGTGGTGTTCCGGTAAATCTGGCCGAGCCCTCCAGTCGCAAGCAGCACTGCGGAACAGGCGACTTCATGTGCCATGCCTTTCTCGTCTAGAAGAGAAAGGCCCGTGATCTTCTGGGAGTCCGCCCCCAGGTCCGTGGCAAATGTTCGCTGGGCAATTGAAATGTTTTTGAACGACTGAGCCTTGTCGAACAGTACTCGCAGCATTTGCTTTGCCGTTGACCCGCCCTGGGAATGCAGCACGCGTACACGGGTATGCGCATTTTCAAGATCAAATGTCAGCTTGGTGGGTGTCTGTTTGCCCCATGCAATCAACTCCTCGATGCGCTCGGCGCCTTCCTCAATCAGGATCTTCACCGCCTGAGGATTGCATAGTCCGTCTCCTGCATCGAGAGTGTCCTGAAAGTGCAGGCTGACATCATCCTCGTCACTCAACCATTCTGCTTCGCCCTGCGCGTCTCCTTTCTTGAGATCGGGGAGGTCATTTTTTGAGACAACCAGCACACGCCCGGCTTCAGCCAGTTCGATGGCTGCGCGGAGCCCAGCAATGCTGGCCCCGACCACCACGAAATCGACTTCCGCCGACAGACCCTTCATAGAACGGGGGAAATACTACCACCGCCGGGAAACAAGCGTTTCCGGGAATGCATACGCTATTATGAGAGCGCGATGCCGCAAGCGACCATTCATGTGCTTCCACGGCCCTACCAGGCTTGGATCGAAAACGGGCTGCTCACGCGCGCCGGGTCCATCCTAGCCGACCTGCTGCCGCAAGCCAGCCGTATTTTTGTTATTACCGTCGCCCCTGTCCGCAGGCGATGGGGCACGAAGTTTCTGGCGTCCCTGAAGTCCAGCGGTTTTACGCCCGAAGTGATCGCAATGCCCGACGGCGAGCCCTCGAAGCGTCTGGCGACAGTAGAAGCCATGGCAGAGAGGTTGGCACGGCTCGGAGCAGATCGCAAGGCCGTGATCATCGCGTTCGGCGGTGGAGTTTGCGGGGACATGGCCGGCCTGCTCGCCTCCCTTTACATGCGAGGCGTCGAGCTGGTACAGGTTCCCACCACAGTTCTCGCGCAGGTTGACGCCTCCGTTGGAGGTAAGACTGGCGTCAATCTGGTTGCCGGCAAGAACCTGATTGGGACTTTTTATCATCCGCGTGTAGTCCTGATCGATCCGAACGTTTTGAAGACTCTTCCCGACCGCGAATTTCGTGCCGGGCTCTATGAAGCGCTGAAGTGCGGCATCATCGGGAATGTTGAGTTGTTCATTCGATTCGAGCAAAATCGTGCCCGGATTCTGAAACGTGATCCGGTGGAACTGGAGTGGCTGATCGCACAATCAGTGAAGCTGAAGGCCGAAGTTGTATCGGCGGACGAACACGAGGGCGGCCTCCGACGCGTCCTGAACCTGGGACACACCATCGGCCACGCGCTGGAAGCCGAGACCAAGTACCGGGCCTTGCTGCACGGGGAAGCGGTCGCTTGGGGCATGGTCGCTGCTACAAACATTGCCTTGAGCGTGAATCGAAC